>OFHO01000087.1_pt1 | contig 84359 bp, 78 predicted proteins | sample 1521531 | NCBI WGS metagenome assembly OFHO01 (sample SAMEA3504124, study PRJEB24116) | mouse gut metagenome | biome: mouse gut; feature: mouse-associated habitat; material: faeces | place: Denmark | collected 2011
AGCTATGTCTTGAAGAAACAGCTTAGCTTAAAAGTTGTAAAGTGGTGTAATAATAATCAAACTCCAGTTTTGTCACGGAATGATCCCCAATTGTTACATAGGCATCGCTGGTTGCCGCCTTTTTACGAAAAACAGAAGCAGCAATAGAACCGACAATTGCTACAGCAATAAGAACGCATACTGCGATAACTCCTATACGCATCATTTTCGCGTCCCGCTTGTCCTTTTCTTCCTGCTTCTTCCTCTCTTCTATCTTTCTTTCATATTTTGTCTGGACTTTCTGCCCGTTATTTTCCTGCTTTTTATTGTCTTTCGCCATAAAATTGTATTCCTCCTGTTATCATTTTATAAACCTAAAAACTATTATCGTTTATTCTAACACAGATAAAGGAGGAATACAAAAAAAGTTTCATTATATGAGTTCATTATTTTATTGCAGATGCCGCAACAGCCCCGTCTTTTAACGCTTCTCCTTCTTCACTTCCGTCCGTCGTAATATTAATATTCCGATTTACTTTCGCATCATATGTTCCGGCCTTAACAATATCCGCAAGATCAATGCCCACTGTCTCTTTCATCGTTTCAAAAAGCTTCGCCATTACCGCTGGCACATTATCCGCTACGGAGCTGACGCCGTTCATCTGTCCGTCGCCGCCGATAATCGTAATCTTATCGATCTGCGTCAGAGGCTCTGCAATCTTGCCCGCAATATCAGGAAGGACTTTGATGAGCATTTCGGCCATAGCCGCATTATTATACTTCTGGTACGCTTCCGCTTTCTTTTCCATTGCTTCTGCTTCCGCAAGGCCCTTCGCCCGGATGGCCTCCGCCTCCGCTTCGCCGACCATACGGATTCCGGCCGCTTCCTGCTCTTTTGAAAACTTCTGGGCTTCCGCTTTCGCCTTCATAGCGTCCGCTTCTCTTTCCTGTTCGAATTTTTCAGCCTCTGCTTTTCTCTGCCTTTCATATAATTCCGCATCCGATTGCTGCTGACGCGCGAACTTATCCGCTTCCGCCCTCTTTCGAACCTCCGCGTCCAAAGCTTTTTCTCTTACTTCCGCTTCTTTCTGCTTCAAAGTTACTTCTTTTTCCTGCTTTGCAATGCTCGCTTCCGCTGTCGCTATTTCTATTGTCTTTCTCTGTTCCTGTTCCTGGATGCGGTAAGCAGCGTCCGCTTCCGCTTTCTTCGTATCCTCCATCTTCTTCAATTCGGATTTCTGAAGGGAAAGTTCATTATTTTTCTTAGCAATCTCTCTTTCCGCATTGATACGGGCATCATTTGCCTGACGGTCCGCATCGGCTTTGGCCACGGCAATTTCTTTCTCAGCTTCCGCTTTGGCAATCGCTGCTTTTTTCTTAATCTGGGAAATATTATCAATACCCAGATCGTCGATCACGCCATTGCCGTCCGCAAAATTCTGTACATTAAAGCTGACAATATCAAGACCCATAGCCGCCAGATCAGGTTCCGCATTTTCTTTTACCAGATTAGCGAATTTCTGTCTGTCGCTGACCATTTCTTCCAGCCTCATCCGGCCGACGATCTCCCTCATATTGCCTTCCAGCACTTCCCTGGCGATGCCGGCTATGTACTGCGTATTCTGATTCAGGAAATTTTCTGCCGCCAATGCGAGCCTTTGCGGTTCGCTGCTGATTTTTACATTTACCGCCGCATCTACCTGAATATTGATATAATCCGCCGTAGGCACCGCATTGGATGTCTTGACATCGATAGCGATCAATTTCAGGCTCAGCTTATCCATACGTTCAAAAAACGGAATTTTTACGCTGGCCTTTCCTATAATAATTTTCTTCCGAAGACCGGAAATAATGAATGCCGTATCCGGCGGCGCCTTTTTATATCCCGTCACTAGAATAATAGCGACCAAAACTACTACTACCAAAATAATCAAAAACCCAAATAAATTCATCCCATACCCTCCATTCTCTCTTTTTGTCTATAATATTACGCATTTTTTCATTAAATGTCAATTTAATCAGAATTTATATTGACAATTACCAAAAAATAGTAGTAAATAGAAACAAAAAAATAATCAGGAGACGATTCATATGAACCAAACAATCCAACAACTATATGACAGGAAATCCGTGCGTGTTTTTACCGATGAACCAATTACCGATGAGGAAAAACAACTGATCCTCACATCCGCCTTACAGGCCCCTACTGCAGGAAATATGGCTTTGTATTCTATTCTGGATATCCAGGAACAAAATTTAAAAGAAGAATTGGCAAAAAGATGCGATAACCAGCCTTTTATTGCCAAAGCTCCACTTGTTCTTATTTTTCTGGCAGACTTTCAGAAATGGTATGATATTTTTCATGCTTGCTGTAAGGAATCCCCTAAAATAGAAGAGGCCGACCTCTTCCTTTCTTCCCAGGACTGCGTCATTGCCGCACAAAACGCCGTGGTCGCCGCACAGTCCATGGGAATCGGCTCCTGCTATATCGGCGATATTATGGAAAATTTTGAAATTAACCGGGAACTGCTCCATCTCCCCAAATACGCCCTTCCTTATTCCATGGTTGTTTTTGGGAAACCCACGCAGCAGCAAAAAGACAGAATCAAACCAAAACGTTTCACATTGGACGATATCGTCCACACCAATACTTACCAGCAAAAATCCATAGAAGAAACCAGGGATATGTTTGAAAAACAATCCGGGAAAACGGGAAAAGAATTTGAAGAATATATCCAGGCTTTTGCCAACCGCAAATTTTACGTGGACTTCAGAAAAGAAATGAACCGTTCTGCTAAGGCAATGTTAAAACAGTGGACGGAAATTTAATCTTTGCCCGGTTATTGCCCGCAAAAATAAAAATACGGCTATTACCGAACAAATTTTATATCCCAGGTAACAGCCGTATTTTATAATCTTATCAGCCTTTTACTGCCTCCACAAGCAGTTTCACGCAAAGATCGATGCCAAGCTTTCCGCTGTCCATGTACAATTCATAGAATTTCGGATTTCCCCATTCCCAGTTTGTCACCGCGCTATAGAAACCGCTTCTTCTCTTATCATTCTTTTTCAGAGCATTTTCTGCCTCCGATTCTTTAATTCCTTCCCTTTCTATCGCCCGCTTTTTCCTTTTTTCATTATCCGAATGAATAAATACCCGCAGGCTGTCAGCCTTTTCCCTGAGTATATACCCGGATGCCCTTCCAACAATCACACATTTTCCTTCTTCCGCCACTTCTTCGATAATACGTTTTTCTTCCAGAAACAGCTTATCTGCCAGAGACAGCTCTTTACTATTGGAAATTCCTCCTAAAGGAGTTTTGGAAAGATTAAAAAGAAATCCACCGGGGTTCCTTTCTTCCAACCCTTCGATCTGCACGGAAGGTATCTTGAGGTTTTTCGCCGCTTCCATAAGAATGTTCCTGTCATACAGCTTATATCCAAGCGCTTCTGCCAGCTTTCTTCCTATCTCGTTCCCGCCGCTGGCATATTGCCGTTCAATCGTTACAATATGATACATGGATACTCCTCCCTTCTATTTTTTATTACCCGCTCAAAAATTCACTCTTTTGTTTCTTACCTTTATTATATACACTCTTTTTGTATCTCTCAATCATTTTTTCAGAAAATTTAATTTTATTTTTATGCTACACCGACTTTCTTATCATCTTTTGCATACAATAACTTCAAAATAATAGGTGTAGCAATCGAAGATATAATAATCAGTAAAATAACAGATGTAAAATATACCGGCGTAAGCAATCCGACAGATAATCCTTTCTGGGATACGATAAGGGCCACCTCTCCTCTTGTCATCATTCCAACGCCAATTTTCAGTGAATCGGACATATTAAACTTACAAAGCTTTGCCATCAATCCACAGCCTATTACTTTAGCAATTAATCCAACCGCTACAAATGCAACAGAAAATATCAAAATACTTGCATTCAAACTTTCCAAATTCGTCTTCAAACCGATGCTGGCAAAAAATACAGGGCCAAATAATATGTAGGAATTGGTGTCCATCTTGCTCGCTATATATTCCGAATCCCTTATGGAGCAAAGAATGATTCCAGCCACATAAGCTCCTGTAATATCCGCGATTCCAAAATATTTTTCCGCAATATAGGCCATGGCAAGACATAAAGCAAGGCCGGCGATCGGAATACGCCTCGTATGGGGATATCTGTTATCCACATACTTAAATATCTTATAGCAGACAAAACCGACCACAATAGAAAATACAAAAAATAAAACTGTATTGACTACAACAGACGATGGATTGGAATCCGGACTCTTGAATCCCATAACAAATGTTAAAACAATAATACCGATCACATCGTCAATAATCGCCGCGCTTAAAATCGTCGTCCCGACTTTTCCTTTCAATTTTCCCATTTCTTTTAACGCTTCTACCGTAATACTTACGGAAGTCGCTGTTAAAATCGTACCGACAAACACTGCCTTATAGAATTCTTCCGATCCCCATGGGGCAAAGCCATAAAAGGCCATATAAAGCAAAGCACCCAGTATAAGAGGAATAAATACCCCGGCACAGGCAATTAAAGCTGCAATCGGCCCTGTTTTCATAAGATCTTTCAGATCTGTTTCCAGCCCTGCGGAAAACATAAGAATAATAACGCCGATCTCCGCCATTTCAATAAGAAAATCGGATTGGTTCACTAATCCTAAAATGCTGGGTCCAATAATAAGCCCTGCAATAATTTCCCCTACTACCTGGGGCGCTTTGCATTTCCTTGCCAGAATTCCAAAAAATTTTGCGGCTATTATAATAATGGCCAAATCTTTAAATACCGCATATGATTCCATAATACCACTCCTCGCTGCCTTATTTATAAATTCAGATTTTTAAATAAATCCCCCAAAGAAGTACCAATATGCTCATTCGAACTATATTTTGCCGTTTCTACTTTTTCCACTTCATCCACCTCTGCATTTTCTTCCACCGCTTTCATGCTGAGGCTTATTTTTCCATTATTCGTATTTAATATTTTTACTTTCACCTTATCCCCTACATTCATAACTTCCGAAGGTTTTTTAATTCTTCTCTGGCTGATCTGTGATATATGAACCAATCCGCTCAATCCATCGGAAAGAGCAATAAATGCACCATAAGGCATCAGCGACTCTACCGTTCCTTCCATAATTGTTCCCGGAGACAACATCGATATTTTATGATGGATCTCTTCTTCTGCTTTTTTCTTTTCCACCGCCTTTGCGGACATTACCAGTTTTTTCTTGCTTTCATCCACAGTAATTACCTGAACAGTTAATTTTTTATTTACCCATTCTTCCAGATTTTCCACATAGCTCAAAGAAAGATGGGAAGCGGGGATAAATCCGCGGATACCTTCCGCATAAGCAATAACGCCGCCGTTTACCACCTCATTTACCCTTACCTCAATTTCTTTTTCTTCTTCCATATACTGATTTAAGATATCCCATGCAAGAACTTCCTTTGCTTCTTTGCAGGATAATTGTATATTCCCGGAACCATCGTCGATCTTTACCACGGTCGCTTTTATGCTATCTCCAACCTTTACTTCATCCAATATATTATATTTCGGATCATTACTCATATCTTCCGCTTTAATAATGCCCTGGGCATAATAATTCAAATCAAGGATCACTTCTTCCTCATTCACAGATATGACTGTCCCTGAAATAATATCGCCTTCTTCAATTTTCTTAAAAGACGCTTCCAGTTCCTTGCTGTAATCTTCCATCGTTTCTTGTTTCATTTCTTCTCCCATTATTTTCTCCTCCATTTATAGATTTTGTAATAAGTTTTACTTATTTTACTACCAACACACATACAGAACGCGGTACCATCCGTAATCTTCCATCTTCCAAAAATGGCATCTTATCTTCTTTTTCAAGAATGGAACCAGGCAAATATCTGTTCCCCGTATCTGCTGCAACATACCATCCCATACCGCAGTTCACAGGAGGAAGGCAGAATTCCTGTTCTTCCCAGAATACATTAATTGCGAGACAGACAATATCATCCCTTGTATTCGTTCTGTTTCTCCCTGCATAAATAATACGAAGTACCTTACAATAATCATTTGCTTCCATAACCTGTATCTCAGGAAAACCTAAAGAACAGCATCCGGTATCTTTCCTTACAATATCGTGTTCTTTCCGAAATCCTATCATATATCGGAAGAATTTAAATATATCTTTATTTTTTTCAAGCAATTTCCAATCCAGCCACGATATTTCATTATCCTGACAATAAGCATTATTGTTTCCGAACTGTGTATTACAGAATTCATCCCCTGCAAGGAACATAGGAATCCCACGGCTCATCATAAGCACTGCCGCTGCATTTTTCACAAGTTTCCGACGAAGATCCAGAATTTCCTGATTATCCGTATCTCCTTCCACGCCGCAGTTCCAGCTGCGGTTATCATTGCTTCCATCGGTATTGTTCCATCCATTATCTTCATTATGTTTCCAATTATAAGAATAAAGATCCCATAAGGTAAACCCGTCATGGCAGGTAATAAAATTAACCGATGCATTATTTCCTCTGTATTCCGGGTCATATAAATCTTTAGAACCAGTAATTCTTTTTGCCGCCAGCCCTGACATGCCGTATTCTCCTTTTAGAAAATCCCGCATATCATCCCTGTATCTCCCGTTCCATTCCGACCATCGGTTCCAGGCAGGAAAACTGCCTACCTGATAAAGACCTCCCGCATCCCAAGCTTCCGCAATTAATTTCACATTTCCAAGAATCGGGTCAAAAGCAAGGCTTTTTAATAATGGAGGATTATTCATCGGAGAACCATCCTCATTTCTCCCAAGAATCGTAGCAAGATCAAACCGAAAACCATCGATACGGTATACCGTCGTCCAATAACGGAGACATTCCATAATCATCTGTTGTACAATAGGATGATTACAATTCAATGTATTGCCGCATCCGCTGAAATTATAATAACTTCCGTCCGGTGTCAGCATATAATAAATATTATTATCAAATCCTTTAAAAGAGAAGCAGGAACCCATTTCGTTTCCCTCCGCCGTATGGTTAAATACCACATCCAGGAAACATTCAATCCCATTCCTATGCAGCTCTTTGATCAATTCCTTTAACTCTGTTCCTTCATGGTTATATTCCGCTTTTGCCGTATAACTCGTATTCGGGGCAAAAAAGCCGACCGTATTATATCCCCAATAATCCAATAACTGTTTACCGTTTACTTCCCTATAATCCTTCATTTCATCAAATTCAAAAACAGGCATAAGTTCTACGGCATTGACACCGAGATCTTTTAAATATCCTATTTTTTCCTGAAGACCACTGAAAGTCCCAGGATATTTCACGCCCGAAGACCCATGCTGGGTAAAACCCCTGACATGCATTTCATAAATAACCAAATCTTCCATCGGTATTAAGAGCTGGTTCATTCCCAGCCAGTCAAAATCTTCCTTAACAACCCTTGCTTTATAACTTACCCCTTCTTTTTTCTTAACGCCCCATATCCTTTGCCCGCTTACCGCTTTTGCATAAATATCTAAAAGATAATTATTTTTGTTAAATAATAAACCCTTTTTCATATCATATGGGCCATCGATCCGATAAGCATATTCAAAATCTTCTATATTCAACCCAAATACAATCATGGAATATACTTTTCCTATCCGATAATTCTCGGGAAAAGGAATAATCGCATAAGGTTCATCTTCCATTCTATGAAAAAGAAGAAGTTCACATCCTGTCGCATGATAAGAATGAACAGTAAAATTAACACCGCATGGAATGGCCGTAGCTCCGTTCACTTCATATATTCCCGGACGTACTTCAAACCCTGATACTTTATCCATGGGAATCATATGAATACTTCTCATAGGAGAAATTACTTTATTATCATCTCTCAAATCCACCTGATTTTCTTTTCTTTCCATCTAAATCTCCTTTCATGCCCATTCTTATCCTTTTATAGCAAAAAGCCTATATATAATTTATTACAATCATATATAGGCTTTCCGTACAAAATATTAATATGCCTTAATGAATTCTTTTACTTCATCTTTTGTCGGCATAACACGCAGCGCTCCTTTTTTCGTTGTAATAAGAGAAGCTGCCGCATTAGCAAATGTCAGCATTTTTTCTAATTTCTCCCGGTCCATACAATCCAGGCCATATTTTAATATAAAGTGCAGGCAGCATCCTCCGAACGTATCCCCTGCCCCCGTTGTCTCTATCGTATTTTTCTGGACAAAAGCTGGTTTTTCCACCCTGAGATCCTTATAATAAGCACGGCTTCCATCCTTGCCCATGGATAATACAATTAACTTTATATGATATTCATCTTGTAACTTTTTAATACCTTTATCGAAATCCTTTTCTCCCGTAAACCATTGTATCTCATTATCCGATATTTTTAAAATATCGCATTGTCCAAGTCCATACGCCACCTGTTTTTTCGCATCATCAAGAGATTCCCAAAGAGGAGGGCGAAGATTCGGGTCAAAAGAAATCAAAGCTCCATTTTCCTTCGCTTTTTTTATTGCTTTTTTTGTTGCTTTTCTGACTCCTTTATGGGTCATGGACAAAGTGCCGAAATGAAAAATTTTGCAATTTTTTATGAGGCTGTTATTAAGATCGCTTTCCTCCAGCATCATATCCGCTCCTGGATTACGGTAAAAAGAAAAATCCCTGTCGCCGCCTTTCAATGTCTGCACAAAAGCTAAGGTAGTCCTTACTTCTTTATCCATAACAAGGCCGGATACATCAATCCCGACTTCCTTTAAAACATCTTTTAACTTAATGCCAAATATATCTTTTCCTACTTTTCCAATAAAAGCCGTCTTATTTCCCAGTTTTTGAAGCATGGCAAGCACATTGCAGGGCGCTCCGCCGGGATTTGCTTCAAATATAGTATTTCCCTGCCCGCTCACTCCATTATCTGTAAAATCAATCAATAACTCACCCAAAGCAACTACATCATATTTTTTCTTCATACTTTTCCTCCTGGCTTTGCTTTTTTTATTTTATTTTATTTTTTAAAAAAATATAATTTTCCCGTAATACGCACAAAAAACGCAAAGAAGCAATATTCCATGGATACGCGATAATTTTTTTCTCCAGAATACAAATAAAAATAAAAGTATAGAAGTTCCGATACACACGACGCTGTCAAAGTTAAAAGAATTATTATAAGGGACATCCGTAATCAGCGACGTAGTTCCTATAACGAACAATATATTAAAAATATTGCTGCCCACTATATTTCCAACGGCAATGTCCGCCTTTTTCTTCATTGCTGCAGTAATAGAAGTGATCAACTCAGGAAGCGATGTCCCGAATGCCACAATAGTAAGTCCGATCAGCCTCTCATTCATTCCAAAAATTCTTGCCAAAGATGTGGCGGCATCTACGGCTATATTGCTTCCCGATACAATAGCAACGATTCCTATTGCTAATAAAAGAAGAAGCATGAATATATTATCATTTACTTTGATCTCCGCTTCTTCCAGGCCTACGCTTATCTTTCCTTTCTTTGCCATAACGATCAGATATACAAAATAAACGATCATAAAAGTCCATAAAATCATTCCATCTATTCTTCCAAGATGGCCTTTCCAATAACCGATCCCGGCCAAAAGGCATGTAATAGCAATCATAAAAGGTATTTCATATTTTATGGTAGATATTTGTACCGGTATAGCTACAATCACGGAAGTAACTCCAAGAATCAGCAATATATTTAATATATTGCTTCCGAGTATATTCCCAATAGCGATTGCCGCGCTGTTGCTCTCCGCCGTATTTTTTAATGCTGCGGATATACTGACAGCGGCTTCCGGCGCGCTGGTTCCCATAGCTACTATAGTAAGGCCGATAATCAGCTGCGGAATGCCAAATCTGTCCGCAATCTTTGATGCCCCTCCTACAAACCAGTCAGCGCCTTTTACCAATAATAAAAATCCAATAACCAATAATCCAAACTGAATTACTATTTCCATAAAAAAACCATCATTCATTATCTTCTTCCTTTGGAAGAGTCACTTCCTCATCATCCAATGCTATTGGATGTTTTTCACTTTCCGGTATATCCTCCAGCGCATCTTCAAAATTTTCAAATTCATGGTCGCCGTCCGACACTTTTTCCCTTACTTTGGCTATCTTCGCTACTTTAGCGCCTTCATCCAAATTGATCAGCTTCACTCCCGACGTGATTCTTCCAAGGGTAGATATATCATCCATTCTTAACTGTATAATTGTTCCCATAGTCGTAATCATCATAATCTCATGGCTGTCGTTCACCGCTTTTACCCCGACCACATATCCTGTTTTTTCCACGATCTTATAACATTTTACGCCTTTCCCTCCGCGTTTTTGGACGCTGAACTCATCCAGATAAGTTCTCTTTCCCATGCCGTTTTCGGAAACGATTAAAAGGGAATCTCCCTGGTGATCCAGCTGCATGCCGACAACCTCATCCCTATCCGAAAGATTCATACCTATTACTCCCATGGAAGCCCTTCCGGTAGCTCTCACATCCGTTTCCATAAACCGGATGCACATACCTTGCTTTGTCACAAGGAATATTTCCGTATTTTCATCGGTAATTTTTACTTCTATCAGTTCATCGTCTTCTCTCAGATTAATCGCTGCAAGCCCATTTTTCCTTACATTGGAATATTCCATAATATGGGTTTTCTTAACAATGCCTTTCTTCGTCGCCATAAAAAGATTCTTATTATTCTCATAATTCTTAATAGGAATAATTGCAGAAATCTTTTCTCCTGGATTCAGCTGTAAGAGATTAATAATAGCGGTTCCCCTCGCCGTCCTGCTCGCTTCCGGTATCTCATAAGCCTTTAACCTATATACTCTTCCAAAATTAGTAAAGAACATAATATAATGGTGGGTCGTCGTCATCAGCAGATCTTCAATATAGTCCTCATCAATGGTCTGCATTCCCTTGATTCCTTTTCCCCCCCTGTTCTGGCTTTTAAAATTATCGATCGTCATCCTTTTAATGTATCCAAGGCTTGTCATAGCTATGACAGTATTGTCCTTAGGAATCAAATCTTCCATGGAAATATCATAAGCATCAAATCCTATCGTACTCTTCCGCTCATCCCCGTATTTTTCAGAAATAATCGTAATTTCATCTCTGATAACGCCCAACAATAATTTTCTGTCAGCAAGAATCGCTTTTAATTCCGCAATTTTAGCCAGAAGTTCCTTATGTTCATTTTCAATCTTATCCCTTTCCAAACCGGTCAGGGTACGAAGCCTCATATCAACGATAGCCTGAGCTTGTGCTTCGCTGAGCTGAAAACGTTCGATTAGTCTTTCTTTTGCCTTCTGCACATTTTCGCTGCTTCTTATAATCTGGATCACTTCATCGATATGATCCAAAGCAATCAGCAGCCCTTGCAAAATATGATCTCTTTCTTCCGCCTTATTCAAATCATATTTTGTTCTTCTTGTCACTACCTCTTCCTGATGGGCAAGATAATGCGTAAGCATATCGAGAAGATTCATAACCTTCGGCTGGTTATTGACAAGGGCAAGCATAATAATCCCAAAAGTATCCTGCATTTGGGTATGTTTATAAAGCTGGTTCATAATCACATTGGCATTGGCATCCCGTCTTAATTCAATAACGATCCTCATGCCTTCCCTGTCGGATTCATCCCTCAAGTCAGTAATTCCATCTATTTTCTTCAGCTTCACCAATTCCGCTATTTTTTGTATGAGATTCGCCTTATTTACCATATAAGGAAGTTCAGTTACTATAATGCGGCTTTTTCCGTTCGGAAGCGTTTCTATATCTGTTACAGCTCTTACCCTTACTTTTCCTCTGCCGGTTCGATATGCTTCTTCGCTCCCCCTTGTTCCGAGTATAATCCCTCCTGTAGGAAAATCAGGAGCTTTCACAATGGAAAGAATTTCTTCCATCTCAGTATCCCTGTCTTCTTCCACCCGGTTATCTATGATCTTTACGACTGCTCCTATGACTTCCTTTAAATTATGAGGAGGAATATTAGTAGCCATTCCTACCGCAATTCCTGTCGTCCCATTTACAAGAAGATTTGGAAAACGGCTGGGAAGAACAGAAGGTTCTTTTTCTGTTTCATCAAAGTTCGGTACAAAATCCACCGTATCTTTATTAATATCGGCAAGCATTTCCATCGATATCTTGGAAAGCCTTGCTTCCGTATAACGCATGGCAGCTGCTCCGTCGCCGTCCACTGACCCGAAATTTCCATGGCCGTCTACCAAAGGATAATGAGTAGACCAGGGCTGAGCCATATTTACTAAAGCCCCGTATATAGAACTGTCTCCATGAGGATGATATTTACCCATGGTATCGCCGACGATACGAGCGCATTTTCTATGCGGCTTGTCAGGACCGTTATTTAATTCTATCATCGAATACAGGACTCTTCTTTGCACGGGCTTCAGACCGTCCCTCACATCAGGCAGCGCCCGGGAAGCGATAACGCTCATGGCGTAATCGATATAAGAATTTTCCATCGTTTTCTTCAAATCCACATCATGAATTTTATCAAAGATATTATCTTCCATTATTTTCCTCATTTCTGCCTTCGTCAAATGTCAAGATTTTTTACAAATCTGGCGTTTTCTTCAATAAATTCCCGTCTTGGCTCTACTTTATCCCCCATCAGAGTAGTAAAAGTCAAATCAATCTCCGATTCCGTTTCCTCATCCATCGTCACTCTTAAAAGAACACGCCTTTCCGGGTCCATTGTCGTTTCCCAAAGCTGTTCCGCATCCATTTCACCAAGCCCTTTATATCTTTGAATTTTATTATTCTGGTCCCTTCCTACTTCCTTTAATATACCATCAAGTTCTTCATCGCTGTAAGCATACCAAACCTTTTTATTCTTCTCCAGTTTATAGAGGGGGGGCTGGGCCAGATAAACATATCCCTCTTTGATCAGATCAGGCATAAAACGATAAAGGAAAGTAAGGAGCAGGGTAGCGATATGGGCGCCATCCACATCGGCATCCGTCATAATAATGATTTTATGGTATCTCAATTTACTGATATCAAAATCTTCATGAATACCCGTCCCAAAAGCCGTTATCATCGCTTTTATTTCCGCATTGGCATAGATTTTATCCAATCTGGCTTTTTCCACATTTAATATTTTTCCCCTGAGCGGAAGAATCGCCTGGGTGGTACGGCTCCTCGCCGTTTTTGCACTTCCTCCCGCAGAATCTCCCTCCACGATATAGATTTCACAGTTCGATGGATCCTTATCGGAACAATCCGCCAGCTTTCCAGGAAGGCTCATTCCTTCCAGCGCCGTTTTCCGCCTCGTCAGTTCCCTCGCCTTTCTTGCCGCATCTCTTGCCCTCTGGGCAAGAATGGATTTTTCACATATAATTTTTGCTATTGCAGGATTCTGCTCCAAGAAATAAGTAAGCTGCTCGCTCACTATATTGTCCACAGCTCCCCTTGCTTCCGAATTTCCCAGCTTCTGTTTCGTCTGTCCTTCAAACTGAGGATCTTCTATTTTTACGCTTATAATAGCAGTCAATCCTTCCCTGATATCCTCGCCGGAAAGATTTGCTTCGCTCTCCTTCAAAAGCTTATTATTTCTGGCATAATCATTAAAAGTTTTTGTCAGGGCATTGCGGAACCCCACCAGATGGGTTCCCCCTTCCGGTGTATTAATATTATTAACAAAGCTATAAGAACTCTCCGTATAGGAATCATTATGCTGCATCGCTACTTCTACATAAACGTTATTCCTTGTTCCTTCAAAATACATAATGTTCCCATATAATGGCGTCTTGCTTTTATTCAGATAGGTAACAAACTCTTTGATACCGCCTTCATAGTGGAACTGCCTTTCGATCGGTTTCTGGCCCTCTTCCACTCTTTCATCCCTTAACACAATCTTCAGGTTTTTAGTCAGAAAAGCCATCTCCCTGAGACGCTGTTTCAAAATATCGAATTCATAAACCGTCGTTTCCTGGAAAATAGTTTCATCCGGCTTAAAACTTACTTTCGTTCCCGTTTTTTCTTTCGTACATTCCCCTACTACTTTCAGGGAATAAGCGACATGCCCTTTTTCATATCTTTGCTTATATACTTTTCCTTCCTGGTAAATTTCCACTTCCAGCCAGTTAGAAAGAGCATTGACAACAGAAGCCCCCACCCCGTGGAGACCGCCGGATACTTTATATCCCCCGCCGCCGAATTTTCCGCCCGCATGAAGAATCGTAAACACGACTTCTACTGCAGGAATTCCAGACTTATGGTTAATCCCGACAGGAATTCCCCTTCCGTTGTCGGTGACAGTAATAGAATTATCTTTTTGAATTACCACTTCAATCGTATCACAGAAACCGGCAAGCGCTTCATCGACAGAATTATCTACAATCTCATAAACCAAATGATGAAGCCCTCTCGATGAAGTGCTTCCTATATACATTCCTGGCCTTTTTCTTACGGCTTCCAGCCCTTCCAATATCTGTATCTGGTCCGCACCGTATTCGCTGTTATTACTCATTCTTACCTCTCATTCTGCCTTATTCCGGCCGTTTCTTTATGCCATCTATTTTAACTTTGTATCGTTCCTTCTACTACTTTAAAAACCTTGTTTATTTCAAATCTGTTGTTCACAAATTCATCCAGGCCCGTACATGTGATAATCGTCTGTATATCCCCGATGCTGTTTAACAAATAATTCTGCCTGTTGCTGTCAAGTTCGGATAATACATCATCCAATAAAAGAACCGGCGTATCTTTTGCTATTTTTTTTACTAACTCTATTTCCGAAAGCTTTAACGACAAAGCGGCAGTTCTCTGCTGCCCCTGGGATCCGAATCTGCGGATATCGATATCATCTGCCATAAACGAAAAATCATCTCTATGGGGGCCGACACATGTCTGTTTTAATTTAATATCCCTTTCCTGGCTTTTTCTTAAGCTGCTTTCAAAATCCTCTATTTCTACGTCAGGTTCATACTTTACGACAAGCTCTTCCTTATCGCCGGATAATTTTTTATGTATTGCATAAATAATTTCATTTAACTGCCCCGCAAACATCCTTCTTCTTTCTATAATTTTGCTCCCGAAAGAAACAAGCTGGGAATCCCATATATTGAGAGTATCTTTCAACTGCGGGTTAAAATGCATATCTTTTAAAAGTTTATTCCTCTGGTTCACTATTTTATTATAATGGTTCAGATTATAAAGATAAAAACTGTCCAGCTGGCAAAGTTCCATATCCACAAACCTTCTTCTTTCAGCAGGGCCGTTTTTTATAATACTTAAATCTTCAGGAGAAAAAAAGACAACGTTTAATAAGCCTAAAAGATCTGCCGCTTTTTTTAATTTCTGGCCATCGACAGCAATTCCTTTCGACTTATTTTTACGGAGATGCATATCCACTTTATAACCAATTTCTTCTTTGAACAGATAAGTCCTGATATGAGCTTCTTCCTGGTCAAAGCTTATCACATCCTTATCCTTGCTTCCTTTATGTGACTTTGTTGTGGCGGACAGATAAATAGCTTCCAGTACATTCGTCTTTCCCTGCGCATTATCACCATATAGGATATTGGTTCCTTCGCTGAATTTCAAATCCAAAAAATCATAGTTTCTGAAATTCATCAGTTCCAAAGATTTTATAATCATATATTACACCTGTTAAGCTTTTATTTTTATCTTTTTTCCATCAAATTCCACCATATCACCGTTATAAATTTTTTTTCCTCTTTGCAAGACGCATTCCCCGTTTACTTTCACTTCTCCATGCAGGATTATTTCCTTCGCTTCCACGCCGGAGCCGACAAAGCCCGCTAACTTCAATACCTGTCCAAGCTTGATAAATTTGTCTCTTATTTCGATTATTTCCATACTTTTCCTTTTTTAATCTATTATTTTTTAATTGACCGTTGTAAAGTTTACGGGAAGAATAAGATAAATATATTTTTCTTCCACATCCCTTATAAAACATGGAGCTTTTGGATTTACGAGATAAATATCGATTTCTTCGTCTTCAATCACACGAAGGGCATCGATCAAGAATTTAGGATTGAAACCGATCATAATATCTTTTCCCTTTTTATCAATATCGATCTCTTCATTCATGCTTCCTACTGCGGAATTAATCTTCAGTTCCATCATTCCATCCGTAATATTGATAATAATAGGCTTTTTATCCCCTTCTTTTACGAGCAAAGTAGCCCTGTCGATACAATTTAAAAATTCTTTTTTGTTGATTCTTACTTTCGTTTCATAATCGCTCGAAAGCATCTGGTCTATTTTAAAATAATCTCCCTCAATCAGGCGGGAAACAACCGTAGTATTATCGAATTCAAAAACAATATGTTTATCCGTAAAGAAAATATGTACTTCACTGTCCATGTCGCCGGATAATATCTTGCTGATTTCATTCAAAGTCTTTCCTGGAACCACAACTTTTTTTGGCATATAAAAATTCTTAAGCCTGATCTTTCGGATCGATATTCTGTGTCCGTCCAAGGAAACGACTTTCAAAATATCTTCATTGATCTCAAATAACTCCCCTGTCATCAATTTATTATTGTCATTATCCGCAATCGAAAAGATCGTCTGCCTTACCACTTCTTTTAAAGTAAATTGGGATACGATAATAGAATCGATCTTCTCAATGGAAGGAAGATAAGAAAAATCCTCCCCTGATTTGCCTATAATATTAAATTTGGATTTTTCGCAGGTAATCGTTGTCTTGTATGTATCATCCGTAACGATCGTTATATCGCTGTCAGGAAGTTTCCTTACAATTTCAAGGAATATCTTTGCATCCAATGCAATCATTCCTTTTTCCACGATATTTCCTTCGATTACCGTTTCTATCCCCAGTTCCATATCATTAGCCATTAATTTGATTTCCGATCCTCTTGCATCTACAAGGATACATTCTAGAATGGACATCGTTGTTTTATTCGGAACTGCTTTTGATACGGTCTGAACACCCGTTAATAAATTTGATTTGGACAATACTAATTTCATTATGATAAAACTCCCTTCTCGAAAAGGCCTATAATATATATAAAGAATTTATTATTATACTTATTATGCATTGTTGATATGTGTATAACATTAATTATTATACTATTTTTCAGGGAAAAAAGAAATCATTATCTATGTGAAAAACAAAATATAACTCATATTTTTTTCATTATTTACCCACATAAATGTTTTTACATACTTAAAATTACTGATTTAAGAAGGATTGATTTTCTTTTTTATGACTTCAATTTTGTTTTTCAACTCTTCATTGGTCTGTAGTTCTTCGGTTATTTTGTTAACTCCGTGGATAATTGTGGTGTGGTCTTTTTTTCCAAGTATTTTTCCTATGCTTTGGTAAGAGGTATCCGTCATATTCCGGCAAAGATACATAACGACCTGCCGCGGTTCCACGAATTCGGAATTTCTTTTTTTGGAAGTGATGTCTTCCGCTCTTACGCCAAAATGTTCCGCTACTATATTAATAATAAGGGAAGGGCTTATTTCTTTTGGCTTGTCCGGGTAAATGATATCTTTCAGCGCTTCTTTTGTCATTTCCAGGTCAATTTCTACATTGTTTAATTTGGAAAAAGCGATAATCTTATTAAAAGCTCCTTCCAGCTCCCTGATATTTGATTTGATATTGGAAGCTACATAAGTGAAAACTTCATCATCTATATGTTTATTGAAATTTTCCGCATTTTTTTGAAGGATGGCCATTCGTGTTTCATAATCCGGCGGCTGTATATCAGCGATCAGCCCCCATTCGAACCGGGAGCGGAACCGTTCTTCCAACGTTTCCATTTCTTTTGGAGGTTTGTCAGAAGATATAATAATTTGTTTTTCTGCTGCATGCAGAACGTTGAATGTATGGAAAAATTCTTCCTGCGTGCTTTCTTTTCCTATTATAAATTGTATATCATCGATCAGCAGCACATCTACCGTCCTGTATTTTTCCCTTAATTTTGTCATATCTGCGGCATTACCGCTTCGGATGGAACTGATTACTTCGTTTGTAAATTGTTCGGAAGTAACATATAATACCTTTTTGTTAGGATTCTGCTTCAGCACGAAATGTCCGATGGAATGCATCAGGTGGGTTTTTCCCAGCCCGGCTCCTCCATATATGTAAAGAGGGTTATAAGTATTGCCGGGAGATTCCGCTACTGCCAAAGAAGCGGAATGGGCAAATTTGTTGTTGCTTCCTACTACAAAAGTATCAAATCGGTATTTCGGATTCAAATTTGCCTTTTCATAATTAATATTGTAATAGGGCTTCGGTTCCATGGAATCTTCGTTATTATGATCGATATCCTTTTCTAATATGAAAGATATATCATAATCATGTTCCATCATTTCAGAAATGGTAACTTGAAAATAACTTTTATATTTATTATTGATATAGCTTAAAGCATGGGATTGTTCGGATGGTATAACAATAGTTACTACATCGTTTTCAGAACTGTGGAACATAAGTTTTGCAATCCATGTATTATAGGATATGTTAGACAGTTCATATTCTTTTTTGATTGTTTGTTTGATCAGTTCCCAATTTTCTTCAATAAAATTCATTGAAATACCTCCGATTTATGCAAGTATTTATATCTTAATATAAAAAAAGTAAAATTTCAAATAGTTAATTTATCAACAAAGTTATGCACATTCAGAGGATAAATGGAAGTATAAGTTCATATTCATGATGAAGTTCATGAAAAATATGTGTATAATTTAATAAAGGGGTTTATAGGAAAAATAACTTGGTAAAATATAGTCTCTTTCATATATTTCCACTTTTTTTTCACATGTTATAGTCATGTTATCCACAGATTATACACAATATGTGTATAATTCTAATTGTGGAAAAATGGAAAAACAATTATTGTGGATAACTTTTTTGGTTCTATATTTTGTGGTTGCTCTTTTGGTTTCATAACAAGATGTTGCGTTAGTAAAAATCACGATTTTTTCGCTGTTTTTTGGGTATTTTTATTTTACAAAATTTGTCCGTATTTACTTGACGTATATGGTTTTATCCTTTATAATCGTAATGATATTTTTCAATACATTTGTTTAAAATATATTTGCCTTTCATGGATAATATAGAAGGTATTATGTATAAAGGCTGGAAAAGGAGGTGCATCGATTATGAAAATGACATTTCAGCCAAACAGAAGAAAGAGAAAAAAGGTTCATGGTTTCAGGGCTAGAATGAGTACAAAAGGCGGAAGAAGAGTATTGGCTGCCAGAAGAGCAAAAGGAAGAAAGAGATTATCAGCATAGGCCGCAGTATTGTGGCCTTTTTATTACGTAGAAAGGGACGCGGCTTTACATGGAATTCTCTGATTCTTTAAAAAAAAATGATGATTTCAAGAATGTGTATAAAAACGGCAAGTCTTATGCCAATAAGTATCTGGTAATGTATGTATTGAAAAATAGCAGTGAATGCAACAGGCTTGGAATATCAGTGAGCAAGAAAGTTGGGAACAGCGTTGTCCGCCATAGGGTGACAAGGCTGGTAAGGGAAAGTTACAGACTACATGAAAATATATTTAATAGTGGTTTAGATATAGTAGTCGTTGCAAGAAACAATGCGGCATCGGCTTCTTATGCCGAGATAGAAAGCGCATTATTACATCTTGGAAAACTTCATCATATTATAAAGATATTTTTTTATGAAGTTTAGTTTTTGTTTTATATGAAAATGATTATGAAAAAATTACTTATTTGCATGATTCAATTCTATAGAAGGTATTTATCGCCTATGAAATCGACAAAATGTCCTTATATACCTACCTGTTCCGAGTACGGATTGGAAGCGGTAAGCAAATATGGCGCTTGGAAGGGCGGGTTGTTGGCTGTTTGGAGAATATTGAGGTGTAATCCTTTTTCTAAGGGAGGATATGATCCTGTGCCTTAGCATGCATGGAATAAAGTAAAAAGATATTTATGGAAAGTAGGAGGAAAAAAATTGCCTGGAATAATTTTAACGCAGAATCAGACCTTTATTATAGGGCCGGTTGCAAAACTTCTCGGATATATAATGGAAGGCATCTTTTTCTGTTTGGACAAGATAGGTATTCCTAATATTGGTTTATCTATTATTTTATTTACAATTGTTATATATCTTCTTATGATGCCTTTGACTGTAAAACAGCAGAAATTTTCCAAACTGTCTGCAAAAATGAATCCGGAGCTTCAGGCTATTCAGGCGAAGTATAAAAATAAAAAAGACAATGAATCGATGATGAAGATGAACGAGGAAACGCAGGCAGTATATGCAAAGTATGGAGTTTCCGCTACTGGCAGCTGCGTTCAGCTTCTGATCCAGATGCCTATATTATTTGCTTTATACCGTGTTATATACGCCATGCCCGCTTATGTTGGAAAGATTAAAGATGCTTTTTTCCCTTTGGTGGACGAGCTGATCGCCCAGCCCGGCAGCGTGGAATTTATACAGACTTTTAAAGATGCTGCCATGTTCACAAAACAGTTTGCCAACGATGCTTTTACAGGCGGCAATATGGATTATATAAGGAATACTTTTATTGATGTGCTGAACCGTGCCTCTACGTTGGAATGGACCAGCCTTGCTGAAAAATTTCCTTCCCTTTCCGCAGATGTCAGTACAACGGTGGAAACACTGGAAAGATATAATAATTTTTTAGGGCTGAATATAGGAAATTCCCCTTCCTTTATTGTAAAGGAAGCTATTGCGACCGGATCTTATCTTATGGTGGCGGCGGCTATTGCTGTTCCTGTTTTATCCGCAGTAACCCAATGGATTAATACGAAGCTTATGCCTCAGCCTGAAAATAATAATTCCCAAGATAATGCAATGGCTTCTTCCATGAAGACAATGAATTATATGATGCCTCTTATGTCCGCGATTTTCTGTTATACGCTTCCCGCAGGTATGGGACTTTACTGGATCGCCGGATCTGTCGTAAGAAGTATCCAGCAGGTGATTATTAATAAACATATTGATAAGATGGATTTGGATGAGCTGATTAAGAAGAATGTGGAAAAAAGAAATAAGAAGCTTGAAAAATCAGGGATTAATCCAAAAACAATCAATAATTATGCCAATATGAGTACGAGGACTATTTCTTCGAAAGCTTCTTCCATGACACAGGAAGAAAAAGACTTGGCTGTTAAAAAATCGACAGAATACTATAATAGAAATGCAAAAGCAGGAAGCCTTGCTTCCAAGGCCAATATGGTGAAGCAGTATAATGAGAAGAACAATAAAAACTGATGGGAGGGTATTGTGATGGAATATATGGAAGTATCAGCAAAAACAGTAAGCGATGCGATTACGGAAGCATGCCAGAAACTGCTTGTAACAAGTGAAAAACTGGATTATATTGTCGTTGAAGAAGGTTCTTCAGGTTTTCTTGGAATAGGAGCTAAGCCTGCTATTATAAAAGCAAGAGTAAAATCTTCGATCAAAGATAGTGCGAAAGATTTCCTTGATAGTGTTTTTGCAGCGATGGGACTTGTTGTGGCGATAGATATTAAATATGATGAGATAGATCATTATATGGACATTGACTTGAGCGGGGATGAAATGGGAGTTTTGATCGGAAAAAGAGGACAGACTCTGGATTCTTTGCAATATTTGGTTTCTCTTGTTATTAATAAGGAATCTGAAAATTATATTCGTGTAAAAGTGGATACGGAAAACTATAGGCAGAGAAGGAAAGAAACTTTGGAAAACCTGGCAAAGAATATTGCATATAAAGTGAAAAGGACAAAACGTTCTGTTTCTTTGGAGCCTATGAATCCTTATGAAAGAAGGATTATTCATTCTGCTTTGCAAAATGATAAATACGTTTCAACTCATAGCGAAGGGGAAGAACCGTTCCGCAGGGTGGTTGTTAATTTGAAAAAATAGAGAAGTACGGAAAACATATGTGAATCATATAAAACCCTTGAATTTTCAGAAGTTCAAGGGTTTTATCAAATGGATATTTTTTGGGAGTTTATTATTGATATGAAAAGTGATACAATTACAGCGGTGGCTACAGGAATGGTTGATTCCGGGATTGCTATAATCAGGATAAGCGGCGAAGATGCAATTCAAATCGTGGATAAAATTTACGAATCAAAATCAGGAAGGTCCTGTTTCCGTGATTTTTCTTCTCATACTATCCATTATGGTTATATTGTAGATAAAAGTAATTATGGAGATATTCCGCAAAGAAATGTTATAGATGAAGTGATGGTAAGCTTGATGAAAGCCCCGAATAGTTATACGGCGGAAGATACTGTGGAAATTAACTGCCATGGCGGCGTTCTTATGGCAAAAAGAATATTGGAAACTGTTATAAGAAACGGAGCCAGGCTTGCAGAACCGGGGGAATTTACGAAAAGGGCATTTTTGAATGGGAGAATTGATTTATCAAAAGCGGAAGCGGTTATGGATATAATCCATTCCAAGAATAAACTTGCTTTAAAAAATTCTGTGGATCAATTGAGAGGCTCTGTTTTTAACCTTATCCAAAAACTTAGAAATGATATCCTTTATGAAATAGCTTATATAGAATCTGCGTTGGATGATCCGGAACATATCAGTCTGGAAGGATACCGGGAAAAATTATCAGAAAAGACGGATGATATTTTAAGTTCTTTAAAAAGATGGATGGATTCTTTTGATAATGGAAAAATAGTAAAAGAAGGAATTCGTACCGTTATCGTAGGAAAACCGAATGTGGGCAAGTCTTCTTTTTTAAATCTTTTTATAGGTGAGGAAAAAGCGATTGTCACGGATATTGCGGGAACAACGAGGGATGTGCTGGAAGAAAGCATTTATTTGAATGGAATTCATTTGAATATGGTAGATACTGCGGGCATTCGGCAGACAGAAGATAAAGTGGAAGAAATCGGAGTAGGAAAAGCAAGAAAATATGCGGATGAAGCGGATTTGATACTTTATGTAATCGATGCTTCTGTTCCTTTGGATGAAAACGATTATGATATTATGGAAATGATATCGGATAAAAAATTTATTATACTTTTAAATAAGACGGATCTGGAACCTTGTGTAACGGAAGAGATGGTAAAGAATGAACTTTTATTAAAAATTCCAGAGGGATTTCCAGCTGGCTTTCCGTTGATCAGAACTTCTGTAAAAGAAAGTAAAGGGATGGATCTCCTGGAAGAAATGATAAAAGATATGTTTTTCCATGGCGATATTTCTTATGATAATGAAGTAGTAATAACAAATTTAAGGCATAAAGAAGCTCTTATGGATGCATATGAAAGTATGTCTCAAGTGAAGATAAGCCTTGAAAACGATATGCCGGAGGATTTTTATTCGATTGATCTGATGAATAGTTATGCTTCTTTGGGTAAGATTATCGGGGAAGAAGTTGGTGAAGATCTGGTAAATGAAATTTTCTCTAAATTCTGTATGGGAAAATAGAGGTTAGGAAGGGTTTTTGATGACTGTGGAAATGAAAGCAAGAGAAAAAGTGGATGTTTGTGTAATAGGAGCCGGTCATGCCGGATGCGAGGCTGCCCTTGCCTGTGCAAGGCTTGGAATGGAAACGGTTATTTTTACAGTCAGTATAGACAGTATTGCCTTAATGCCGTGCAATCCGAATATAGGAGGTTCTTCGAAAGGACATCTGGTAAGGGAAGTGGATGCACTTGGAGGAGAGATGGGGAAAGTCATCGATCAAACATTTATTCAGTCAAAAATGTTGAATCGGTCAAAAGGACCTGCAGTTCATTCTCTCAGAGCCCAGGCGGATAAATCGGAATATTCCAGGGCAATGCGAAAAGTGTTGGAAAATCAGGATAACCTTACGATAAAACAGGCGGAGGTTTGTGAATTATTAACGGAAAATAAAAAAATTACAGGAGTAAAAACTTTTACCGGTTCCGTTTATGAATGTAAGGCAGTCATTTTATGTACCGGGACATATTTGAAAGCGAGATGTCTTTGTGGAGAAGCTATTACATATACGGGACCGAATGGATTGCAGGCGGCAAATTATCTGACGGATTCCCTGAAGGCCCTTGGAATAGAGATTAGAAGGTTCAAAACAGGAACTCCTGCCAGGATGGATAAGCGGTCGATCGATTTTTCTAAGATGGAAGAACAGTTTGGAGATGAAAGGATAGTTCCTTTTTCATTTTCTACCAATTCGGAAGATGTACAGATTGACCAGGTTTCCTGCTGGCTTACGTATACAAATGAAAAAACGCATCGGATTATAAGGGATAATTTGGATCGTTCTCCCATTTATGCAGGAATAATAGAAGGAACAGGACCGAGATATTGTCCTTCGATAGAGGATAAGGTAGTAAAGTTTGCCGATAAAGAAAGGCATCAGGTTTTTATTGAACCGGAAGGGCTCTATACAAATGAAATGTATGTTGGAGGAATGTCTTCTTCGCTTCCTGAAGATGTTCAGCTTGCTATGTATCGAACAGTACCGGGACTTGAAAATTGTAAAATTGTAAGAAATGCATATGCCATAGAATATGATTGTATTAGTGCGAAGCAATTATATCCGACTTTGGAATTTAAGGAAATAAGCGGGCTTTTCAGTGCAGGACAGCTGAATGGAAGCAGCGGTTATGAGGAGGCTGCGGCACAGGGATTGATTGCAGGAATAAATGCAGCTCTTTTGATAAAAGGAAAAGATCAGATTATATTGGATCGTTCAGAAGCCTATATAGGAGTCCTTATTGATGATCTTGTGACAAAAGATAATTTTGAACCTTATCGTATGATGACATCCAGGGCAGAATACCGTCTTTTGCTCCGCCAGGATAATGCGGATTTGCGCCTGAGGGAAAAAGGATATCGGGCAGGGCTTATTTCCGAAGAAGATTATCAGGCAATCTTATTAAAAAAAGAAAGAATAGACAGAGAAAAGGAACGTTTAAAGAACTTTGTAATAGGAGGTTCTAAAAATGTACAGGAGTTTCTTTCTTCAAAGGGAAGTTCGGAATTGAAAACAGCAACAAGCATGGCGGAATTGATGTGTCGCCCCGAATTGTCTTATGATATTTTATCTGAAATAGATGTTGACCGGCTGCCTTTGCCTGAAGATGTGATAGAACAGGTAGAAATAGAAATAAAGTATGAGGGCTATATTTCCAGACAGTTAAAACAAGTTGCTCAATTTAAAAAAATGGAAAATAAGAAAATACCTGAGGATTTGGATTATTATGATGTAAAAAGCCTTCGGTTGGAAGCGAGGCAGAAATTGATTGACAGAAAGCCAGTTTCGATCGGGCAGGCTTCCCGTATATCCGGCGTTTCTCCGGCGGATATTTCTGTTTTACTTATTTATTTGGAACAGTTGAAAAAAGATCATTAAGATGGAGGGTTGGATTGGATAATTTAAAGAGTCTTCATTTAGATCAGTTTAAGAAAGATTTGGATGAGCTAGGTATTCATTTGGAAGAAGAGCAGCTGCATCAATTTATGCAGTATTATGAAATTCTTATAGAGTGGAATTCTTTTATGAATTTGACGGCAATTACAAATTTTGATGAAGTTTTAAAAAAACATTTTATCGATAGTTTGTCGCTTGTAAAAGTATATGATATTAATTTACATGGAACAAAGAGTATTTCTATGATTGATGTCGGGACAGGAGCCGGTTTTCCTGGTATTCCAATAAAAATTGCTTTTCCCGGCCTTTCTATTGTTTTGCTGGATTCTTTAAAAAAAAGAGTTCGATTTCTTGAAGAAGTTATTAATAAGCTTGAACTGAAAAATATTTTTGTGATTCATGGAAGGGCAGAAGATTATGCAAGAGAAAATGAAATGAGAGAGAAATTTGATTTATGTGTTTCCAGAGCTGTAGCGAATCTTTCCACTCTTTCAGAATACTGTATTCCTTTTGTAAAAGAGGAAGGAAAGTTTATCTGTTATAAGTCGGAAAAATTAAAAGATGAACTTTTTTATGCAGAAAAGGCAATTTCTGTATTAGGGGGAAAAGTGGAAAAACAAACAGATTTTTTTCTTCCTTCTTCAGAAATATATAGAAACTTTCTTGTTATTAATAAGGTAAAAAAGACACCATTAAAATTTCCAAGAAAGGCGGGCCTCCCTTCTAAAGAGCCAATTAAGTAATTCTATTTTTTAACTTTTTTTAGTGTAAAAGATAATGAAAATATTTTTTTGATATGGTATAATTTAATTTGTGTTGATATGTTTTTTATGAGGTTGTATCATGTCGGATGAATTATATGAAAGCCTAATAGAGATATATAAGAGTTTTCTTTTGGAAAAAGAATCTCTTTTAGAAAAAATAGAATTATGTGATAATAGTAATGATAATGAATATCAAATATATAATAAGTATTTATATATTATCGATTCAAGAATAAATACATTAAGCGCCCTTTTAAAACTTTTTGAAGGGTATCTTTTGTCAAAAAAGGCTATTTCTTCCAATGAGTCTGCCTCAAATAATGAAGAAAAGACGATAGATTTAAAAGGCAGTTTTGGGAAGGAAGTTATTAATAAACATCTTCAAATATTGGATATTCAGGAAAAAGAAAGACATCGTATTGCGAGGGATCTGCATGATACCTCTTTGCAGAATTTGACGCATTTAACGCATAAGATAGAATTAAGTTCTTTGTATATTGATAAAGATCCGATAAGGGCAAAACTTGAATTTGAGATTGTAAATAAAAAATTACGCTCTGTTATACAAGAAATTAGAAATACCATATTTGATTTGCATCCTATGACATTTGATGATTTGGGTATAAAGGAATCTTTTGAAAGATTAATTGAAAAATTATCTGAAACGTCAAAAATAAGTATTGATTATAATATTGAAAATATAAATTGTAATAATTCTTTAATATTAATGACTATATTCCGAATAGTAGAGGAGTGTTTGAATAATGCAATCAAACATTCGAAGGGTACTAGAATTTTTTTCGAAATTAGGAAAAATGATGATGATAATTGTTTAATTGTTGTCTCGGATAATGGTATAAGTTTTGACAGTAAGGATATATTATTTTCGAAGGATAGTCATTTTGGGCTTTCTATTCTAAAAGAAAGAGTTGAACTTTTATTGGGAAGCATGGAAATTGATTCTAAACCTGATCACGGAACTACTATTAAAATTATAGTTCCATTGCTAGATTAACTTAGGGAGAAAAACGAACATGAGTATTAAAGTAATGATAGTGGATGATCATGTTTTGATGAGAGAAGGGGTTAGACAGCTTTTAGAATTTGATGGAAGTATTAAGGTTATTGCTGAGGCCGCAGATGGCATAGAGTGTTTAGAATGTTTAAAAACTGTGAGACCGGATGTTTTATTATTAGACATAAATATGCCTAATAAAAATGGAATAGAAGTATTAGAAGAAATAAAAAATAATGATATAAATGTTAAGGTTTTAATTCTTACTGTTCATAATGAAGTAGAGTATTTATTAAAAGCTGTGGATATAGGAGTAGATGGCTATATTTTAAAAGATTCGGAATCTGCTGAATTAAAAAAAGCAATTTTTTCTATTTATAATGGAGAAAGTTATATACAAGCGAGTTTAATTCCTTCATTGAATTATCGACTAGCTAATAGAGATCTTGATAAAGAAAAAATTGATAGTTTAACGAAAAGAGAACTGGAAGTTTTAATCCAAGTAGCTAATGGTATGTTTAACAAGGAAATTGCTATTATTTTGAATATTAGCGAAAGAACAGTAAAAAATCATATATCTAATATTTTTAAAAAAATAGAAGTAAATGATAGAACACAAGCAGCTGTTTTTGCTATAAAAAATAATTTAATAAAGTTATACTGATATATTGTATGATAGATTCTATGTTTCACGTGAAACATAGAATTTGTTTTTTATTAAAATACTATATAATGTTTCACGTGAAACAAATAGACCCAATATATTGTAATAGAAAATGTGAAACATTTTATTGCTAGATAAAATAATAGAATAATGCGTGAAACATACATTTTTATAAAAAAATATTAACATATTATGTGAATAAATGACAAAAATATTTTAATAAAATATGTATGGATTATATATATGTTTAGTGCTATAATTTTAAAAGTACAAAAAATGGAGGAATTAATATATGGGTAAAGCTATTGCGGTGGCAAATCAGAAAGGCGGTGTAGGAAAGACAACTACATCGATTAATTTATCTTCTGCTTTGGCAGCAAAAAACAAAAAAGTGTTGGTAATTGATACAGATCCACAAGGAAATACGACGAGCGGATTTGGAGTAGATAAAAATAATTTAGATAATACAATATATGAATTATTTTTAGGAGAGTGTTCCATAGAGGAATGCATTATAAAAAATGTTATAGAAGGAGTATCTTTAATACCATCAAATGTAAATTTGGCAGCGACAGAAATTGAATTGATAGGAGTAGAAAAAAAGGAATTTATATTAAAAAATGAAGTAGATTGGGTAAAAGATCAATACGATTATATTATTATAGATTGTCCGCCTTCTCTCAATCTGTTGACAATTAATTCAATGACGACTGCGGATTCTGTATTAGTACCTATTCAATGTGAGTATTATGCTTTGGAAGGATTGAGCCAGTTAATACATACGGTAAATTTAGTAAAGGAAAGATTAAACCCAAAATTAGATATGGAAGGAATTGTATTTACTATGTATGATTCCAGGACAAACCTTTCCTTGCAAGTAGTAGAAAATGTAAAAAGCCATTTGAATCAAAATATATATAAGACTCTCATACCGAGAAATATTCGTTTAGCGGAAGCTCCGAGTTATGGAATGCCAATCAATATATATGATCCAAAATCGGCAGGAGCGGAAGCTTATATGATGTTAGCAGAAGAAATTATTAATAAATAGTTTTGGAGCAGAAAGGAAAAAGTATGGCGGCACGAGGATTAGGAAAAGGATTGGGGAAAGGGCTTGATGCATTAATACCAAATACAGTTGAAACAAAAGAAGAAAAAATAAAGAAAGAAAAAGTTAGCAGCGAACAGAATAAAGAATCTGAAAGAACAGTTAAAATAACAATGGTGGAACCTAACAGGGAACAGCCAAGAAAAAATTTTGATGAGGATTCCTTGATTGAGCTGGCAGAATCTATTAAACAATTTGGCTTATTACAGCCAATTCTGGTGCAGGATCGAAAAACTTATTTTGAAATTGTAGCTGGTGAGAGAAGATGGCGTGCTGCTAAAATAGCAGGTTTAAAAGAAGTTCCTGTTATTGTAAGGGATCTGACAGAACAGGAAATCGTTGAAATTTCATTAATAGAAAACATTCAACGTGAAAATTTAAATCCTATTGAAGAAGCTATGGCATATAAAAGACTTCTTACAGAATTTGATTTAAAGCAGGATGAAGTGGCTGAAAGAGTTTCCAAGAGCAGGACAGCGGTAACAAATTCTATGAGGCTTCTAAAACTTTGTGATGAAGTACAGCAAATGATCATAGATGATATGATAACGACAGGTCATGCCAGAGCCCTTATTTCTATTGAGGATAAAGAACAGCAATATGCAATAGCGCAAAAAATATTTGATGAAAAACTTAGTGTAAGGGATGTAGAAAAATTAGTAAAAGATATTAATAAACCAATAAAAGAAAAAAAGGAAGTAAAAAAAGATAAGAGCTTGGAAATTATATATCGAGATATAGAGGAAAAATTGAAACAAGCTTTAAGTACAAAAGTTGAGATTATATCAAAAGGAGACGGTATAGGAAAAATTGAGATAGAATTTTATAATCACGATGATTTGGAAAAAATAACCGATAAACTTACACAATAAAAAATGATATGATTAACTTATCATATATAGAAAATACATCAGGAGGAAAATGTGAATAGTCAGATATTTAATTATATTGGTTTAGGCGGTATTGATATTGGATACATATTAATAGGAATGACAGCAGTAATATTGATATCTTTCCTATTAATTATTATACAAATGGTGAAATTGTCGAAGTTAAAAAAGAAATATTCAGTCTTCATGCAAGGAAAGGATGCAAAAAGTCTAGAGCAGGATATTATAGGTTTATATGAAGACAATAAATTTATGAAAATATCTATAGAAAAAAATAAGAATGATATAAGGGAATTATTCAAAAAACACGAATTATCTTTTCAAAAATTTGGTATTGTCAAATATGATGCTTTTAAGCAAATGGGAGGTCAGCTTAGTTTCAGTCTTGTACTCTTGAATGAAAATGATGATGGATTTATTATTAATTCTGTTCACAGCACAGAGGGGTGCTATTCTTATTCTAAAGAGGTAAAAAATGGACAATGCAGCATTTCATTAGGCGAAGAAGAAAAACAAGCTTTGAATATGGCGTTGGGAATTGATTCTTAGTATAAGATAAAACAGGGGAAATTAATATGAGAATACAAAAAATTACCGAATTGAACGGGGGAGAAATACTTGCGAAAATGGTTATGACTTCTGATTATACAGTATTATTGTCCGAAGGAACAAAACTGAGAAAAGAATACATTGATAAGTTGAAGGAGCTTGGCATTAAAGAAGTTGTTGTTGAGGATAAAATAGATACAGAAGAAGTTAAAATATTAAAAGATGAAACCGGGAAAAATTTTAAAGACAAAGTAAAAGATATTATAGAAAAGCATACTTACAGACACAGCAAAGAATTAGTGGAGTTAAGTAAAACCGCAGATAATATTATTGATAATCTTTTAAAGGAAGAAGAAGTAATCGAAAGAATTTATGATATCAAAGAAAGAAGTTCTGATATTTATGAGCATTCGATTAACATATGTTCATTAGCAATCCTGGTGAGTCTTAAAATGAAAATTCCCCAGAGTAAAATACATGACATTGGAGTAGGCTGCCTTCTTCACGATTTAGGATTAAGATATATTACGGTCAACTATACAAATAGAAGTATAGAAGAATTTTCAGAAGCTGAATTAGCGGAATATAAAAAACATCCTATTTATGGATATTCAGCATTGAAAGATGAAACATGGATATCTGACTTAAGCAAAGATATTATTTTATATCACCACCAGAATATGGATGGTTCAGGATATCCTTTGAAATCCGTTCATATACCCATAGAAGTAAAAATTGTAAATATATGCGAACAATTTGATGAAATGATATGCGGCATAGGTCATAATCGTTTAAAGGTTTATGAAGCGATCCAATATTTAAAGAGAAATAAAGGTATTTTATTTGAAAGTTCGATAGTGGATGTATTTCTTGAGTTTACAGCGGTATATCCCGCCGGTTCTTATATTCTTACGAATGAAGGAGAAATAGGAATTGTTTTAAGGCAAAATAAAAATAATCCGGACAGGCCTTTTATAAAAATCATATATGATAAGATGGGAAACAGAGTCCAACATGATTTTGTAAAAGATCTTCTGACAGAAGAAAATATTTTTATAGAAAAAGTAATAGAAAGCATTTAACGATATAGGAGGAAAATAATTGTGATTGATATTAAATTTTTAAGAGAAAATCCAGAGATAGTAAAAGAGAATATAAAAAAGAAATTTCAGGATAACAAACTGGAATTAGTAGATAAAGTAATTGAATTGGATGCAGAAAGCAGGAAAGCAAAGCAGGAAGCGGATGACCTGCGTGCAAATAGAAATAAGATTTCTAAGGAAATCGGCGCTCTTATGGCTCAGAAAAAGAAAGAAGAAGCGGAAGCAAAGAAAGCGGAAGTTGCAGCAGGGGCTAAAAGATTGGCTGAATTAGAAGAAAAGGAAAAACAGCTGGAAGAAGAAATTAATAAAATTATGATGGTAATTCCGAATATAATCGATCCTACTGTTCCAATAGGAAAAGATGATACGGAAAATGTAGAAATTAAAAAATATGGAGATCCTATCGTTCCTGATTTTGAAATACCTTATCATACAGAGATTATGGAAAAATTAAATGGTATTGATTTGGACAGCGCAAGAAAAGTTGCCGGCAATGGATTTTATTATTTAATGGGCGACATTGCCAGACTTCATTCCGCAGTAATTTCCTATGCCAGGGATTTTATGATTCAAAGAGGATTTACTTATTGTGTGCCTCCTTTTATGATTCGAAGCAATGTTGTCACTGGTGTTATGAGTTTTGCGGAAATGGATGCAATGATGTATAAAATCGAAGGGGAGGATTTATATTTAATTGGTACTTCGGAACATTCGATGATTGGAAAGTTTATTGATACGATTCTTCAGGAAGAAGAACTTCCGAAAACTCTTACCAGTTATTCTCCTTGTTTCAGGAAAGAAAAAGGAGCGCATGGATTAGAGGAAAGAGGAGTATATCGTATTCACCAGTTTGAAAAACAGGAAATGATAGTAGTTTGTAAACCAGAGGAATCTCCTATATGGTTTGAAAAATTATGGCAGAATACGGTAGATTTATTCCGCTCCATGGATATTCCTGTCAGGACGATCGAATGTTGTTCCGGCGATCTGGCTGATTTGAAAGTGAAATCCTATGATGTGGAAGCTTGGTCTCCAAGGCAGAAAAAATATTTTGAAGTTGGAAGCTGTTCTAATCTGGGTGATGCACAGGCAAGAAGATTAAAAATACGTGTAAACGGCGAAAAGGGTAAATATTTTGCTCATACATTAAATAATACGGTAGTAGCTCCTCCAAGAATGCTTATTGCGTTTCTGGAAAATAATTTGAATGAAGACGGATCCATCCGAATTCCCGAAGTGCTTCGTCCATATATGGGAGGCCAGGAAGTTATAAAATAAGGTTTTTAGGAAGAAATATGCTTTTGAAAAGAGGTGAAATCTTTGCATAGATATATGAGGGCAATAGGATTTAGCAAACTGAAAAACAGGAAGGAATTGCAGAATCTGATTACGGATATTATTGTAAATGCAGATGAAAGAGCATATACTTCAAAAGAGGATGACATAATAATAGCGGAATTTTGTAAAGATTTTGCTGAAAATATTGGTATAGCAGTTTGTGGGGAATTTGATTCTGAGGATAAGTTTTCATTCGATTATTATTATCCTTATTTAAAGGGAACTGAAATCAGTTCGGAAGAAGATGTATCTGTAGAACGCCATGCAGGTACAGAATCATATGCCGGTATATGTGATGATATTAAAGTTGGCGTCTCTCTTATTTTTTATTTGCAGAATATGATTCCGTATATAAAAGCGCATAACAGTAAAAAACTTCCGGTTATAGGAACAACGGTTACTTTATCCGCACTTTCTTTGCAGGGCAAAATAATGATGCCTATTATTAAAAATGAAAAGGATAAAAAGAGGATAAAAAAAGCATCGAATAATAGAAATTCATTAATTGCAGCAGCAAGAAAAGGGGATGAGGAAGCCATTGAAAGTCTGACGCTGGAAGATATGGATACTTATACTGTCATATCAAAGAAAATCCAGAAGGAAGATGTTTTTACTTTAGTGGATACTTATTTTATGCCTTATGGAGTGGAATGTGATCATTATTCCATATTAGGAGAAATATTGGATTGTAATAAAGTAATAAATAAAATGACTTCCGAAGAAGTATATCAAATGACTGTCAGCTGCAATGATTTAGTGTTTAATATATGTATTAATGAAAAAGATTTGTATGGAGAACCTTTGGCAGGACGCAGATTCAAGGGATCTATATGGATGCAGGGGTATATTAACTTTCCAGAAGGAGTTTGATTTTTGTAAGAGTATTTTATCAAAATGCGGTTGATATTGTCTTCAATTTATGATAGAATACTCTTCGGTAGAAATACACGTTTCCGTAGCTCAGATGGATAGAGCGACCGCCTCCTAAGCGGTAGGTCGGGTGTTCGAGTCACCTCGGGAACGCTGGGAATATAGTCGAAAACCTGGTTTTAGCAGGTTTTCGACTTTCTTCATTTTAGCATCAATTAGCATCAAAACTTGGATAAGATAGACAATAATATGTAATGAGTTTCAAAAATCATGTCACAAAGAGAAAAAAATATTGTCTAATAAAATATACGGGAAAAATTCTGACAGGGAGTGCAGCAGAGTTTGTTATCAGGAATAAACAGATTCCTTATAGCTTTCCGTATCAAATACAATTCGCACTTCAGGAAAGAGGAATCATGAATTCATTCACAAATGAAGAATTACTGGATTTGATTAAAAAAGCTACTGCCGGAGATAAGGCATCGTTAGAAACTGTGATGCTCAGCGTGCAGGATCTGGTATTTAATTTGTCTCTGCGTATGTTGGGAACTTTCCCGGACGCAGAAGATGCATCCCAGGATATTTTATTAAAGGTTATGACACATTTGTCATCATTTAAAGGAGAGAGTTCGTTTTCCACCTGGGTATTCCGTATTGCGGTAAACCATTTGAAGGACTATAAAAAGCATATGTTCGCCCAGTTTCCTTTAAGCTTTGAATTTTACGGAGATGATATCCAAAATGCCAGGATAGAAGATGTACCGGATATGACGCAGAATGTGGAACGGGCAATTTTAGCAGAAGAACTAAAGATGTCATGTACTAATGTAATGTTGCAGTGCCTGGATACGGAAAGCAGATGTATTTTCATTCTTGGAACTATGTTTAAGGTAGACAGCCGGATTGCCGGTGATATTCTGGGCATCACGCCAGAGGCCTATCGCCAGCGTTTGTCGAGAATTCGAAAAAAGATGGCAGATTTTCTGACAGAATATTGCGGAGAATATGGAAAAGGAAAGTGCCGCTGTATGGAAAGAGTGAACTATGCGATCCAAAACCATAGAATTCATCCTTCGCAGCTCTATTTCCATACGGCGGTACCCGCTCAAATTATACTGGATGTCAAAGAAGCTATGGAAGAGACGGATGACTTATCACAAAAATTTTCTTTTTGTAAGACATATCAATCATCGGAAAATCTGAAACAGTTTATTCAAGAATTTTTAAATGGAAGTTCTTTTTCTGTCATCAGAAACGGGTAAAAAATATCAATACCGTTAATAAAAAGGAAAAAAGGAGAAGTATATGGATACGAGATTAATATTAAATTATTTGACAAACTTAAACGAAAATAATAACAGGGAATGGTATCATGCCCACAAGGGGGAATATAAAGAAGCAAATGCCCAGTTTGAAGCGCTGGTGCAGGAATTGATCTTTCAGATCGGGAAATTTGATAGCAGCATCCTGCACAGAGAGGCAAAGGAGCTGACTTTCAAGTTGGTGAGGGATACTAGGTTCAGTCATGACAAATCTCCTTATAATCCGGCATTCCGGGCGCATATCGGGCCAAAAGGAAAACTACCTGTGCCAGTTGGATATTATCTGATGATCAAACCAGGCGGACAATCCTTTCTTGGAGGGGGATTGTTTGCAGATATGTTTAAAGATGCTACCTCCATGATCCGGGACTATATTGCGGCGAATGGAGGAGAGTGGGAGAAGATTCTTCATGCCCCGGATTTTCAGAAAGATTTTACTGTACAAGGAACGGCTTTGAAAAATGTGCCTGCCGGTTATGACAGAGAGCATCCGCAAGCAGAGTTTTTAAAGTTGAAGAGCTGGTATTTGGAATATTCGGTCATGGATGATGTCGTTGCTGACGGAGATCTGTTTTTGGCGGAGGCTGTAAGGCTGTTTCAGGCCATGAAGCCTTTCAACGATTTTCTGAACCGGGCGCTGGAAGGATTTGAAATGCCGTCGAGGTAGAATCTTTTGCAATAGTTCGTGTAAAAACATGTAAGTTTAGTCGAAAGGTTTTTTGGGAAAAGTAGGAGAATATAAAGACAAAACAAGAAGAATATGGTATGATTCTGTAAATAGCAAGCATATGTTTGTATCCAATTTGCGGGCCGGAAAGGATGGAAAACGATATGGAAAGACAAATAGTGGTTACGATAGGAAGAAGCTTTGGCAGTAACGGGCGGCGGATCGGAGAAGGACTGGCGAACGAGCTTGGAATCAAATGCTATGACAGGAATCTGATTGAAATGGCGGCAAAGGAAAGCGGAATGGATTGGAAAGTGGCCGGCAATGCGGATGAAAAACTGGTGGGAAGGATCTTGAAATTTAAAGGGGGATTTGATTTTATACAAGAAAATCCTAACGATAAGATATATAGGGCGCAGGCAGAAATAATCCGTTCCATCGTAAAAAGAGGTGAATCTTGCGTAATCGTCGGCAGAGGAGCGGATTACGTATTAAGAAACCGGCATGAAGTTCTTAAAGTCTTTATTTACGCTCCTTACAGTACCCGCCTGGAGACAGTGATGGAAAGATATGGTTTTACAAAAGAAGAGGCCGAACGGGCCATTCGTCATATGGACAAGACGAGAAGGAATTATTATGAGTATTTTACAGATAATAATTGGGACCAAAAAGAAGGAAAGGATATGCTGATTGACAGCAGCGAGTTTGGGATCGAAGGAACGGTGCATTTGATCAAATCGGCAGTAGAATGCAAATTAAAAAGAGATTGGGATGATTTATAATGATGAAAGATAATAGAAAAAGATTTTATATCTCATTTTTAGGATTGGCCATTTTCCTTCTTTTTATGGCCGGATGCGGAAGTAAAAAGGAAGAAACAGCTGGTATCCGCATTACCGCTCTGAAAGGGCCTACGGCGATGGGGATGGTAAAATTAATGAAAGAGTCGGAAGGAAATATCCAAAACGGCAGCGGTTATCAGTTTACGATAGCGGCTTCCGTGGATGAAGTCATGCCGAAGCTCTTGCAAGGAGAAACGGATATCGCCGCTATTCCCGCGAATCTGGCCTCTGTACTCTATCATAATACGGAAGGGCAGATACAAGTATTGGCGGTGAATACATTGGGCGTGCTATATATCGTGGATATGGATGGTTCTGTTCAATCGGCGGAGAATTTGAAAGGAAGGACGATTTATGCCAGCGGAAAAGGCGCTACGCCCGAATATGGACTTCAGTACATTCTTTCGGCTAATGGCATAGACAGCGAAAAGGATCTTACGATAGAATGGAAATCGGAACATTCGGAATGTGTATCGGCTTTGGCAGGATTTTCGCCGGAAGGTTCCGAAAGCAGTGCTGTCGCCCTGTTGCCGCAGCCTTTTGTGGCCGCCGCACAGGCAAAAAATGAAAAGATCAGGATTGCCCTTGATCTGACGAAAGAGTGGGACAAGCTTCAGGAAGAAGAAAATGGGAGCGCGATGATCACAGGAGTCATCGTTGGAAGAAAAGAATTTATAGAAGAGAATACAGAAGCAGTAAGAAGGTTTATGGATGCCTATAAAGAATCCGTGGAATATGTGAACCAGCATATAGAAGAAGCATCCGCTCTCATTGAAGAATATAATATCATTTCGGCTGACGTGGCCCAAAAAGCATTGCCTTACTGTAATATTGTTTTTATCGAGGGAGAGGAAATGAGAGATAAATTGTCCGGTTATTTGAATGTTTTAGCAGGACAGAATCCGAAATCCGTAGGAGGAAGCGTTCCGGAAGATGAATTCTACTATATCAGGTAGCGATAAAAAAATAAAAATATGGGCAGTCCTTATATGGTTGTTTGTTTGGGAAATAACTGCCCGTGCGATAGGCCAGGAGATACTGCTCGTATCTCCTGTCACTGTCATAGGAAAACTTTTTGGAATGGCAGAAGAAAGGGATTTCTGGTCATCGGTATTATTTACCGTATGCAGGATTGCCAGTGGTTTTTTAACGGCTTTTTTTACAGGCGTGGTTCTTGCCTGGATCGGATCCTTCCATCCTTTTATAAAAGAACTGGCGGCGCCTTTGATGGCTGCCATAAAGGCGGCCCCGGTCGCATCTTTTATCATATTAATCCTAATATGGGTACCTTCTCGTAATTTATCTTTCATTATTTCCTTTTTGATCGCTTTACCTGTTATTTATACAAATGTACTATATGGAATAGAAAATACAAATCAGGATCTTCTGGAAATGGCTGATGTTTTCAAGGTTCCCCTGGGAAAACGGATATGGTATATTTATTTGTCGGAAACTATGCCTTATTTACGGGCTGCCTGTTCCATTTCCCTTGGCTTATGCTGGAAAGCGGGAGTTGCGGCAGAAGTGATAGGTATTCCTGCTGGTTCGATCGGGGAAAGGCTTTATGAAGCAAAAATATATCTTCAGACACCGGATTTATTCGCATGGACGCTTGCCATTATCCTTTTTAGCATAGGTTTTGAAAAAATATTTCTCTTTATTATAGATAGAGTGATAAAAGTGGAGTAAGATATGGATATCATAATTAACCATTTATCGAAAAGATTTGGCAAAAAAGAAGTAATAACAAATTTTTCTGCCCGGATAAAGGAAGGTCGTGTCACTTCCCTTATGGCTCCTTCCGGCTGGGGGAAAACGACTTTGCTAAGGATAATGGCCGGTTTGGAAAAGTTGGACGAAGGGCGGATTGAAGGCTTGGAAAAGAAAAGAATAAGCATGGTTTTCCAAGAGGACAGATTATGCGGCAATCTCAGCCCGGTATCAAATATACGTCTGGTATGCAGCGGAAAAGTTCAGGAAAGCCGGATATATGAAGAATTGGAAAGGGCAGGGTTAAAAGGAGAGGAACTGGTTCCAGCCAAAAACCTGTCAGGAGGGATGAGAAAGAGAGTGGCGCTGGTAAGGGCGTTGATCGTTCCCTTTGATCTTTTAATATTGGATGAGCCTTTCGATGGATTGGACGATGAAAATAAAATGAGAATGATAGATTATGTAAAAGAAAGAAGCGAAGGAAAGACTGTTATTTTAGTAACCCATGAGAAGAAGGAAGCGGAAGCAATGGGGGGAGAGATGATAAATGGATTATATTGTATTCGATCTGGAATGGAACCAAAGCAGTAACGGAAAAGAAAGGGAAGTAAAAGAAATTCCCTTTGAAATCATAGAGATAGGCGCTGTCAAAATGGATGAAGATTTTCGGTTGAAGGGCAGATTCAATCGTTTGGTTAAGCCGAGAATTTATCATGAGATGCATGATTTTACTAAAAAACTGATCCACATTAAAATGGAAGAACTGGAAAATGAAGACTATTTTCCTGAGGTGATGGAGGAATTTTTAAAATGGTGCGGGGAAGATTATATTTTCTGCACCTGGGGGCCTCTTGACTTGACGGAACTGCAGAGAAATATGCGCTTTTACCATATGCCTCTTCTGGCCGACGGGCCGATTCCATTTTATGACGTACAGAAATTATTCAGTATAGGATTTGAAGACCGAAAAACGAGAAGGGCTTTGGAACATGCAGTGGATGTTCTTCAGATTGAAAAAGATATTCCTTTTCACCGGGCATTCAGCGATGCCTATTATACGGCGAAAGTTTTATCAAGGATTGAAGAGCCGGTATTGAAAAATTATTCTTTTGATGTATTTACTGCCCCAAAATCAAAGAAAGAAGAAGTAAAAATAATTTTTGACAATTATATGAAATACATTACAAGGGAATTTGACAGCAGAGAAGAGATTCTTTCCAACAGGGAAGTCATGAGCATTAAGTGTTATATTTGCAGGAAAAATGTAAAGCGAAAAATGAGATGGTTTTCCGCGAATGGAAAATATTATTACAGTGCGGGTTATTGTGATAAACATGGTTATATAAAGGCGAAGGTAAGAATAAGGAAATCGGAAAACCAAAAAATGTTTGCAATTAAAACTTTAAAATTTATTTCGGAAGAGGAAATGGATGCATTAAAAGAAAAAAGAAACAAATCAAAATAATAGGTTGTTATTTCCTGAAATTCGGTCCTCTTCTTTTCAGCCATTTTTTCCGGCGGCGCTTCTCGAATAATCTATTTCGGCTACGTTTGGAAAAGCTGTAGTTCTGGATAAGAGATTTGGTAATAAACAGCAGAATCAGTATTCCTGCACCGATCAGGACAAAGAGGAGCAGTTTTTTGATATTAACAAAAATAATATTCCCATCGGTATTTTCTTCTTCCGCCTGTATATCGTTCGTGGGAGAATCGAAATCGTAGAAAGAAACCGCTTCTGTGGAAATATCCACGGAGGCGTTTCCTACATATACGCCATTATAAGTATAGTCAATGCGGGCAATCTGGTTTTCATCTTCCGTATCATACGATATGGAAGATATGGTATCTTTAAAAACAGCTGTTTTAGGCAATATAAGATAGCTGCTTTTATTTAAAGAAAGAATAGGCTTGGAGCTGCCGAAAATATCGTTGTTGGACTGGAAAAAATCCGCATTATTAATATTAAATTTTGTTTCATTTTCCGAAACATTTACAATTTCAAAGTTATTAAATCCATAATTAAGCAAATCTATCGTATCGGTAAACTGATAGGGCGATTCATCCTTCATAACGACGCAGATCAGTTTCATCCCGTTTCGTTCCGCGCAGGTGACAAGAGTCTGCCGTGCCGTGTTCGTATAACCTGTCTTTCCCCCTATTAACCCTTCGTAGGAATATTCATGAGTCACTAATTTATTGTGGGTGCTGAGTATAAAGTCGTCCGGCTGGGTTTCGGTAGCTTCAAAATGGTGGGTGGGTGTTCCTGAAATTTTCGTAAGCAGTTCATTCTGGAAAAACTTCCTTGCGATAACGGAAAGATCATAGGCAGAAGTATAGTGGTCATCGTTATGGAGGCCATGGGCGTTGGCAAAATGGGAATCCACGCATCCCAGTTCCCGTGCTTTTTCGTTCATAAGCCGGGCAAATTCGTCCATGCTGCCGCCGACATGTTCCGCGACCGCATTGGAAACTTCATTGGCTGATACTAAGAGGATGCCGTAAAGGCACTCCTCCATAGGAAGGGATTCCCCCACATCAATCCCCATGTTAGAGCTTCCTCGTTCGATGGAAAATACAGCATCAGTAGAAAAAGTAACCATTTCATCCAGCGTGGAATTTTCCGCAGCAATCAAAGCGGTAAGAATTTTTGTGGTACTTGCCGGATATAATTTTTCATGGATATTTTTGCTGTAGAGGATAACGCCGGTGTTGGCTTCCACAACAATCGCCGATTGGGCGCCGACGGCAGGGCCGGTCGGCCAGTTTTCGATTTCGTTGGACTGGATGGGCAGCAATTTCCTGTTTTCCATAGCTTCTGCCAGTTCTTCCGGCTCGGAAGCCTGGGCGGACATGGAGCCTGCATAAAAAATGAAAAGGGGCAGACATAAAGAAAGTGCTAAGAATTTCAGTTTGTTCTTGAATTTATAGAAAGAAAGGGATAATTTCATTATTGTAATACTCCGAATAAAATGAAAAAATAAACAGCAACATAAAAGCATAATATATCATACACTATTTCTTTAGGAAAACCAACTCTTTTCTTTTCTGCATAAAAGGTGTAAAATAGGCAAGATGGAAGAAAAGGAGCGGAAGGGATGCGGTTAAGGAATATATCAGGATCCAGGGAAATCATAGGGGAAAGCGTGTTCGTAGTCCATAATCCGGAGGCAGGGAAAGGGAATTGGCAGAAGATTTTTGGGAATAATAATCCTATACACATTGAAATAGGAATGGGAAAAGGCCGGTTTCTGATGGATATGGCAAAAGCGTTTCCTTTGGTTAATTATGTGGGAATCGAAAAATATTCCAGCGTATTGCTCAGAGCGATCCAAAAGATGGAAAGGGAAGAGAAACCTCTTTCCAATGTTCGGTTTGTCAGAATGGATGCGGAAGCGATAGGAAGTGTATTCGGGGAAGGAGAAGTGGACAGGATTTATCTGAATTTTTCAGATCCCTGGCCAAAAGACAGGCATGCAAAACGGAGGCTTCCTTCCAGGGAGTTTCTTGCCCGGTATGCTGGAATATTGAAAGAAAGCGGACAGATCGAGTTCAAAACGGACAATAAGGATCTGTTCCAGTTTGCCTTAGGGGAGCTGGAACCGGCAGGCTGGGAGGCGCAAAAGGTCAGCTATGACCTGCATCGCGACGAGGACATGAAAAAGGGCAATATTATGACGGAATACGAGGAAAGATTTTCTTCCATGGGAAATCCAATTTATAAATATATTATTGTGAAACGGCGCTGAAAAGCGGCAAGCAGAAAGAGAGGTATGAATTATGGAATACAAGTTTACATCGGCGAATTTTGAGGCGGAAGTGTTGAAATCGGAACTGCCGGTATTGGTAGATTTTTTTGCGGACTGGTGCGGCCCTTGCAAGATGATGGCTCCGATCGTGGAGAGCCTGGCGGGAAGCTATGAGGGCAAAGTAAAGGTTGGAAAGCTCAATATTGACGATGAAATGGAAATCGCGCAAAGGTACCGCGTTATGTCGATTCCTACTTTTATTATTTTTAAGGATGGGCAGGCGGTGGATGTCAGCGTGGGGGCAATGTCGAAAGAAGAGCTGGAAAAGAAGTTACAGAAAGTATGTTAAGTGGATAGAAGCATCTGCAAACACTCGCCGGGCGGGTGTTTGTTGCTGTCATGATACGGTTTTATAACGGAGAGGCGCATTTGTATGTTTTTCTTATTTTTTCTTGTTTGGATCATTTTTAATGGGGCGGTGACAACAGAAATTGTTCTGTTCGGCCTGGCAATATCTTTGGCAATGTATGCTTTTATCTGTAAGTTTATGAATTACAGCATATCCAGGGATATCGCGTATGGGAAAAGAGGGTTCCGCATTATACAGTATATTTGTGTATTGGTGTGGGAGATTGTAAAAGCTAATTTTGCGGTAATCAAATTGATTACTTCTTCCAGATATGACCTGGAGCCTGTACTCGTTCGGTTTAAAACGGATTTGAAGACGAAACAGGCTCGGGTCATACTTGCCAATTCCATTACGCTGACTCCGGGCACGATTACGGTGACGTTGGAGGAGGATGAATACGTGGTGCATTGCTTAGATAAAGAACTGGCGGAGGGAATGAACCATTCTATATTTGTAGAACTTTTGGAGAAGCTGGAAAGGATGTAAAAAGATGGTAGTTACAGATACATTGACGACATTGGAGACGGCATACCGGGCAGTTTATGTGGGCGCGCTGGTATTTCTCGCCCTTATGACCTTTCTTTGCCTGATACGCGCCGTAAAAGGACCGAGGGTGGCGGACAGGATTGTAGCAGTGAATATGATGGGGACGATGGTTATGGTAATGATAGCGATTCTTGCGCTTCTGTTAAAGGAGGGGTATCTGGTGGATATCTGCCTGATTTATGCCATGATCAGTTTTCTTGCCGTTATTGTATTGACGAAAGTATACATGGGGGTACATAGCGAGAAGAAGAACGCAAAGGAGGGAAGGCAGAATGGAAGTTTTTGAATGGCTTCGTTTCATCATAGGAACTGCCGTGCTGCTGTGCGGCCTTGCTATATTTGTCATTGAGATTTACGGTATCTTTCATTTGAAATATGTTTTAAACAGGATGCATGCGGCGGCCATGGGGGATACTCTTGGTATCAGCATATCTCTGATCGGGCTTATGATATTTTCCGGCCTTAACTTTACCACTTTGAAAATGGCCCTGATTATCGTATTTTTATGGTGCGCGTCGCCGGTATCGTCCCATTTGATTGCAAGGCTTGAAGTTTTTACCAACGACAGGCTGAAAAAATATTGTGAAACGGGGGCAGGGCTTTCGGAAGAAGGAAAGATTGTGCCGCTGCCGGAAAAAGACAGGGAGGATGGGAAATGAAGGTTTTTCAGTATATCTTACTCAGTTTTTTGATTGTATGTGCTATATCGGTCAGCTTTTCCAAAAAGCTGTTGAATTCTATTTTGATTTTTATGTCTTACAGCCTTGTTATGTCTATCATATGGATCTGCCTGGAATCGCCGGATCTTGCAATTACCGAGGCCGCAGTAGGGGCGGGGATAACGAGCGTGCTCTTTTTTGTCACGTTAAAAAAGATCCATGCCATTGAGGAAGAAAATAAGAAGGATGAAAAGGAAAGCATGATAGAACGCAGAAGGAGGTAAGGCTGAAAATGAGCAGAATGAAATCGGAGGATGAATATAAAAAGACAAAAGCCTTCCACTTTTTCCGCTGGCTTTCCGGGGAGAAAGATCCGTATATCGGGAATCTGGAAATGAAGCCCCAGGAGGAATACATAACGGAGAAGGCATCGATTCGGGAAAGAATGCGGGAAAGCCAGATGGTGATGGATAAGGTATACAATACCAAATATAACAAATGGCAGATACTTTTCCGTCGTTTCTATCGGGTCATGGCAGTCATGTTCTGTATTATGCTGGCCGGGCTGCTGTTATTTACGGTTTCTTATCTGCCGCCTACGGGCAATGCATCCAATCCGGATAATAACGAAGTGGCCGAGCGGTATATAGAAAAGGGCCTTCAGGAAACAGGGGCTGTCAATATCGTCACGGGAATGATATTGACTTACCGGGCGTTCGATACTTTTGGGGAAACAAACGTCCTTTTCATTGCAACTTGTTGCGTCATGATTATGTTGATGATAGAAGATGCGGAATTAAAAAAAGAAGAAGTCCTCGGCGACCGGCGTTTTGAGCCGAAAAACGATGCTATCCTTCAGGCAGCGGCTATGATCCTTGTGCCTGTGATCTTTATTTTCGGTATTTATATTATATTGAACGGACATTTGTCTCCGGGCGGGGGATTTTCCGGGGGAGCGACGATAGGAGCGGGCATGATTCTGTATACCAGCGCTTTCGGCTTTAAGAAAACGCAGCGTTTTTTTAATGAGAATATTTATAAGGTGACGAAGGTTTCCGCTTTATGTACTTATGGGCTGGTCGGGATCTATTATTATGTGACGGGCGCTAACGGGATGGAAAACCATATCCCCTTGGGGATTCCCGGCCATATTGTCAGCGCGGGCATTATTTTTCCGATCAATATATGCGTAGGCATCGAAGTGGCATGTACGATGTATGCCTTTTATGCATTATTCCGAAGAGGAGGGCTGTAAAGATGGGAGCGAATTTATTCAATAATTACGGGGAAGCAGTGGCAATGATCTTGTTCGTGATCGGATGCGGCAATTTGATGCTGCAAAGCAATTTGATTAAAAAAATCATCGGATTGAATATTATGGATACGGCGGTATACCTGTTTTTGGCAGAAAAAGGTTATATTTCCGGGAGGGTGGCTCCCATCGTAGTAGATGGGATACAGAGCGTGGAAGCATATATTAACCCGGTGCCCAGCGGACTCGTATTGACAGGAATCGTAGTATCTGTGTCCGTATCCGCCCTGATGCTGTCTCTGACCATCCGACTGTACCAAAGGTATCATACCTTGGATCTGGATGAGATATCCCTTCAATTAAAAAAGGAGGGTTTATAAAAAATGCAGGGACAAATAGAATCATTTGTTCAGAACTTTCCCTGCTTTTCCATTATGCTTTGCATGTTTGCCGGGATTATCAGTTCTGCTTTTAAGGAAAAAATTGCAAGATTATTGAATATTATCGTGCTTGTTTTGAATATCGGCTTATCGGCGGCTGTTCTTTTGTATACGGTCGGGACGGGCGAATCTTATGTCTATGTCATGGGACGTTTTCCTGCCCCGTGGGGCAATGAACTGCGGGTAGGTATGCTGGAAACGGGACTTGCTTTGTTTTTCTGCGTGATTATGCTTTTCTGTCTGCTGGGAGGAAGACATAAACTGGTGCAGGAAGTGGAAGAAGGGAAACAGGGACTATATTATGTTCTGGCGGATTTAATGTTAAGCTCGCTGCTGGCGCTGATTTATACCAATGACTTATTTACGGCCTATGTATTTGTGGAGATCAATACGATTTCGGCATGCGGTTTGATTATGATCCGGCAGAACGGGCGAACCATTGAGGCAGCGGTTCGTTATATGATTATGAGCCTGCTCGGTTCCGGCTTGTTTTTGGTAGGAATCTGTATGCTGTATGACCTGACCGGGCATCTGCTGATGTCCAATATTAAAATAGAAATTGCCCGCATTGTGGCAGAAGGCGCTTATCATCCGCCGCTGCTTGTGACGATCGCCATTATATCCGTAGGGCTGGCGATTAAGAGCGCGTTATTTCCTTTTCATGCGTGGCTGCCGGATGCTTATGGATATTCCACAGTATCCTCTGCGGCAATTTTGTCCAGTCTGGTATCGAAGGGGTATATCTTTTTATTGTTTAAGATTATTTACAGGGTGATTGGGTTTGAAGTATTCCATGACAGCAAGATTGTCGATATTCTTTTTCTTTTTGGCCTGATGGGAATGGTATTCGGTTCCCTGAGCGCGATTAAGGAAAATGATATCCGCAGAATGATTGCTTTTTCTTCGGTGGCGCAGGTAGGGTATATTTATATGGGCATCGGCATGGGAACACAGGCGGGAATGGTAGCATCGGTTTTCCATGTCATTTCCCATGTGGCCACAAAATCCCTGCTCTTTATTTCAGCGATCGGTCTGACGGATGTGTCAGGAGGCAGCAGAAAATTTATTGAGCTGACAGGATCCGGTTATCGGAATAAATGCGCCGGCGTGGCATTTTCGGTAGGGTCTTTATCCATGGTAGGCGTTCCTATGTTTTCCGGTTTTATCAGCAAGCTGCTGTTTTCCCAGGCGGCCGTGCAAAACGATGGAAAGATGCTCCCGACGTTGATCGTGCTCGGCATCAGCACGATATTGAATGCCATTTATTTTATGAAGACAGTGATCCGTATTTATACCCCGGTGGAAGAAGGGGAATATCCTACAGTACAGTGGCAGGACAATAAAATATATACGGCGGTTCTGATTTGTTTTGTGGTTTTAAATATATTGCTGGGCGTATGTTCCCAGCCGATTGTGGACCTGATAGAGTCGGGGCTTAATATTTTTGCGTAGCGGATCGCGGAAAAGAGGCAGATATGATTTATACAATGATATTTCCAATCCTTTTTCCGATCATTGCCGGCCTTTTTCTGCTGGTAATGAAGGAACCTGAAAATAGAAAGATTTTGACCGGAATGACGGGAGCGGCTCTGCTTATAAGCGGCGGTTCCATGGTTTATGCCCTGTTGCGTATCCGGGGAGAAGCGGTTATTCTGTTCCACCTTACGTCGACGCTTCCGATTTATTTAAAGCCGGATGAATTGGGGCTTTTGTTTGCGGCGGTTGTCACCATTGTCTGGGTTTTGGCCGGCTTCTTTTCTTTTTCTTATATGAGACCCCATAAGGGCGGAAGAGAAAAGGGGGAGAAGAGATTTTATGGATTTTATTTAATGGTATTCGGCATTTTGACAGGTTTGAATTTTGCAGGAAATCTGATCACTTTTTATTTGTTTTATGAGTTGATGACGCTGCTGTCTATGCCATTGGTGATTCATACAAAAAGCAGGGAAGCAATTATGGCTGCTTTAAAATATATGTTTTATTCTTTTTCCGGGGCTTACATGGCTCTGTTCGGCTTATATTTTTTATATCGTTTTGGAAATACTCTTACGTTTACGGCGGGAGGGGTATTGGATCAGAGCATGGTTGCCGGAAATGAAGGTTTATTGTTGATGACGGCATTTATTATGATTATTGGGTTTGGCGTGAAGGCTGGCATGTTCCCTTTGCATGCCTGGCTGCCTACCGCCCATCCGGTAGCTCCGGCTCCGGCCAGCGCCCTGTTGTCCGCAGTCATCGTAAAGGGCGGCGTGCTCGGTATCATACGGGTAGTCTATTATATGTTCGGGGCGGATTTTATACGGGGGACGTGGGTGCAGACAGCCTGGCTCACATTGACATTGGTGACAATATTTATGGGTTCTATGCTGGCATATAGAGAAAAGGTGTTGAAGAAAAGGCTGGCTTATTCTACAGTGAGTCAGGTATCCTATATTTTATTCGGGCTGGCGCTGCTGGAACCGGCTGCTTTGGAGGGCGGCATACTGCATGTGGTATGCCATGCGTTCATTAAATGCGCATTGTTCTTGATTGCAGGAGCGGTGATCCATAAGACCGGCAGGGAGAGGGCGGATGAATGGACGGGAATCGGAAAGGAAATGCCGGTGACGATGTGGTGTTTTGTTTTTCTATCGCTGGCATTGACGGGCATACCGCCGACTGGCGGTTTTATCAGCAAATGGTATCTCATCTTAGGGGCATTGCATTCGGAAACTGGTATATTTTCCTGGCTGGGACCCGTGGTTTTGCTGGTGAGCGCATTGTTGACGGCAGGGTATTTGCTTCCCATTGCCATGAAAGGCTTTTTCCCGGGGGAGGATTATAAATACGAGAAAAATGCCGAAAACAGGAGAAAAAAACTTTCGGCAGAAGAAATACCTATTGTTGTACTTACGGTTTTAGCGGTAGGACTCGGTATTTGGCCGAACCCGCTGATAAAGTATATTTTGGGTATTGTATCGTTTGTTTTGCAGGAGGGGGTCGGAATATGAGCAAAATAATGCTGATGGCTGTTATTTTAATACCTATTTTTATTGGTGTGCTGGTATTTGTCATTCCCTTTAAAAAGCGGCGGTATATGGAAATTTTTCTGGAGGCCGGAGTGATACTGAATACTTTGCTTGTATGGTCGTTGCTTTACCACAGGCCAACGGACAGCTTTGTTCTTGCAAAGTTCACGGGCAATCTGGCGATTGCCTTCCGCGTGGACGGCATGGGCATGGTTTTCGCAGGGCTGGTTTCCTTTCTTTGGCCGCTGGCCACCTTGTTTGCTTTTGAATATATGACAAAGGAAAAACATGAAAAAGTATTTTTTTTGTTTTATACGATTACTTACGGGGTGACGCTGGGTATTGCGCTGGCGGACAATATTCTTACCATGTATTTCTTTTATGAACTTCTTACTTTGGTGACGGTTCCGCTTGTGATGCATACGCTGACCAGGGAGGCGATTCTGGCAAGCCGTAAATATCTCTATTATTCCCTGGGAGGGGCGGCATTTGCTTTTATTGGAATGATATTCGTTATTATATACGGGAATACGACGGAATTTGTGCTTGGCGGCGTGCTGGATATGGCAAAAATCGGGGACAGGACCAATATTCTTCTGCTGATCTATGTAATTGCGTTTATGGGGTTCGGGGTCAAGGCGGCGGTCTGTCCGTTTAACTCCTGGCTGCCCCAGGCGGGCGTTGCCCCAACGCCGGTTACTGCCCTTCTGCACGCGGTGGCGGTAGTAAAAGCAGGCGCATTTGCGATTATCAGGCTGACCTTTTACAGTTTCGGCACGGATTTTCTAAGAGGGACCTGGGCGCAGTATACGGTGATGGCAATCGTTATGTTTACGATTGTATATGGATGCAGCCGGGCGGTGAAAGAAACTCATTTGAAAAGAAGGCTGGCTTATTCCACAATCAGCAATTTATCTTATATTTTATTCGGCGTGACGATTATGACGCCCCTTGGCATGACAGGGGCTTTAACCCATATGGTGTTCCATGCATTTATGAAGATTTGTTCCTTTTTCTGTGCAGGAGCAATTATGCACCAGACCGGAAAACATTATGTACATGAACTGGACGGGCTGGGACGGAGGATGCCCTGGGTGTTCGGGATATTTACAGTATCCTCGCTGGCATTGATGGGAGTGCCGGGACTGGCCGGTTTTATCAGCAAATGGAATCTTGCTTATGCGGCGGTGGAAAGCGGCAATGCGCTGGCCTATGGCGGTATAGCCTGTCTGCTTGTTTCGGCCCTGCTGACGGCTATTTATATGTTGTCCATTGTAATAAGGGCATTCTTCCCTCCGGCGGATTTTGATGAAAATGCTGGAAAAGAATTTTCCGATCCCAACTGGAAGATGCTGGTTCCGCTTATTATCTTTGTAATAGCGATTGCTTGTTTTGGATTGTTTTCGTCGCCGATCGTCGATTTTTTCCGGGATGTGGCGGACGGTTATTATATCGTTGTGTAGAACAGGAGGTTAGGCATGGAAGGAAATTATATGCTGCCTTGTCTCGTAGTTTTTCCTATGATCGGGGCGTTGGTATCTTATAGCGTGGGGCGGAAAAATAAAACGGCAAGGGATCATGTGGCGAATGCGATTGTCATACTGGAATTTATGGCGATGTTGTATGTATTTTGTATGCATCATATGGCCTGGCAGCTGGCTGGCGATGTGGCGAATTCTTTTGGATATCCTTCTTCTTTCCGTATTCCGGGATTTTGCGGGATGGGGCTTCACTTTGCTATAGACGGGTTTCGGGCGCTGTATGGCCTGATCGCGGCGTTTATGTGGATGATGTCAACGATATTCTCCAAAGAATATTTTATTCATTATAGGAATCGGAACAGATATTATTTTTTTCTTTTGCTGACATTAGGCGCGACGATGGGGGTATTTTTGTCGTCGGATCTGTATACGACATTTCTTTTCTTTGAGATGATGTCATTCACTTCCTATGTATGGGTAGCCCATGATGAGAAGGCAGAATCGCTGCGGGCGGCGGAAACTTATCTGGCAGTGGCGGTAACGGGCGGCTTGGTAATGCTTATGGGGCTTTTGCTGCTCTACCGGGAAGCGGGTACTTTGGAAATCGATGGGATTTATGAAGCTTGCCGGCATGTGATGGAAGGATCGGAGGCAGGAAGGAAAACAATATATATAGCGGGCGCATGTATGCTTTTCGGGTTCGGGGCGAAGGCGGGAGCTTTTCCGCTGCATATATGGCTGCCCAAGGCTCATCCCGTGGCTCCGGCTCCGGCCAGCGCCCTTTTGTCGGGTATATTGACAAAAGCCGGTATTTTTGGGATTCTCGTGATCAGCTGCCGGATTTTTTTATACGATGCGAAATGGGGTACGTTGATTCTGCTTATAGGCGTGGCGACTATGCTGCTGGGGGCGGTGCTGGCATTATTTTCTATAAACCTGAAACGCACCCTGGCATGCTCGTCCGTGTCCCAGATCGGTTTTATCCTTGTGGGGATCGGCATGCAGGGGCTGCTTGGGGGTGAAAGTGCCCTGGCGGTTCGAGGGTCCCTGCTTCATATGGTGAACCATTCCCTGTTTAAGCTGGTTCTCTTTATGGCGGCGGGCGTGGTATATATGAATATTCATAAACTGGATTTGAATGAGATACGAGGATTCGGACACAGGAAACCGCTTCTTCAATTTATCTTCCTGATGGGGGCGCTCGGCATCGGCGGTATTCCTTTATGGAGCGGATATGTGAGCAAGACGCTGATTCATGAAGGCATTGTGGAATATATCGAGGCGCTGCATATCGGGCATCTACAGCCGGGATTTTTAAGCGCCGGGGCGATGAAGGGCATAGAATGGATCTTTTTAATCAGCGGCGGATGTACGGTGGCCTATATGCTGAAATTATATGTGGCCTTATTTGTCGAAAAGAACCGGGACGATGCGGTACAGAAAAAATACGACGGGCTTTGCAGAACATATATGAATAAAACAAGCGCTTTTGTTTTGACGGCCAGCGCACTGCTGTTTCCCATTATGGGGATGTTTCCGGGGACGGTAATGGATTCTATTGCGAATTTCGGGGAAGGATTTATGACCCCGGAAAAATTTACGGGAAGTGTTTCCTATTTCAGCGCGGCTAATTTAAAGGGTGGATTGATTTCCATAGCGATGGGTGTTTTCCTTTATTTTGTGTTGGTGAGAAAATGGATGATGAAAGCAGAGGAAGGAAGACGGGTATATGTGGATCGATGGAATCCATACTGGGATTTGGAGAATGCGGTTTATCGTCCGTTGATGCTGAAAATCCTTCCTATGGTATTCGGTGTAGTCTGCCGGGTTTTTGACAGTTTGGTGGACGGTTTGGTAGTGCTTCTGCGCAAGACAGTTTACAGGGACAGTAAGCTGCCCCATGAACTGGAAGAGGGTACTTACCTGACTCATGTACTCGGAATGGAAATGGACGGCTTTGTACATTTGATGAACCGTACTTTCTGGAAAAAGATACCCCGCAGGGAAGGATACGAGCATAGATTGGCTTTGAAACACGAGGAAATGCAGGAAAACAGCACGATCATAAGAAGAAGTCTTTCTTTTGGCCTGCTTCTGTTCTGCGCCGGGCTGATTCTGACATTGGTCTACCTGCTTTGGCTGTAAGGGGATATTTTATAAAAAAGGGCGGTGCATGCGCCTATGGCTAATAGAAAATAAAAACTGAGCCCTCTTGTCACGCACATGGAAGAAGCCAGAAGGGTATCCGTAAAAACAGGGGCGAACACGGAAATATACATGAGTTCGGATATTCCCTGGGATCCGGGAAGGGGAAGCATATCCACAGAGATATAAACGGAAGCTTGTAATGCCATGACAAGCAGGGGGCCGCAGCCGGAAAGCCCTAAGCCCCGGTAGATAAACCAGGTCAGCAAAAAAAGGCTGCATCTTTGGAAAAAGGTGCATAAAGCCGTAAAAAGAATTATTCCTTTATGTGCCAGTAAAAAATGAAGCGTTTCCTGATAATCTGAGACGAGATGATGGAACGCTTCTTTTCTTTGTTCGGAAGGCTGGCACAAACGGATTTTGATACAAAAGGCTTCAATCCGTGAAAGAAGGTTTTCCATCCAGTTCCCATGTACCATAAAAAGAAGAAGGAGGACGACGAGAAGTCCGTTCAGGAAAATACCCAGGTAATAAAAGGCCATATAATTTCCAAGGTAGGCTGACAGCCCTTTTTTCCAGAAAAGCAAAAGGCCAAAACCGATCAGGACAAGAACCAGTTTATAGAGAACGGCGACGGCCATCAGGGAGAGCGTGGCGCTCCCCATAGGAATATGGTCTTTTCTCATCGCCAGCAGCTGGGCGGGCTGTCCCCCTGTGGCTGACGGCGTGATGCCGGAAAAGAAAAAGCCGATGAAGGAATAGGAAAAACAGCGGAGAAGGGAAATTTGTTTTTCGGTAAGACGGAGAAGATACCATATCATAAATCCTTCCATACAGACGAAAAAAACAGCGGAGAAAACGGCGCATAAGAGGTAAAAAGGATTCAGGCGGCGGACGGAAGAAATGATTTCTGATAAGTCATTGCGGCTGAAAACAGCATAAAATGTCAGCGCCATGATGAGCAGAAAGAAAAGTATTTCCAGTATTTTAGATAGTTTCGGCTTTGCAAATTTCATAAATGACTCCCTGAAGCGGTCCTTCGTATATTATTTTTTTCTGTTCGTATTCATAAAAGTCTCTCGGCGTTACGAGCGAGAAGTGTTTGGAAAAAGAAAGAACGCCGTTGTCTTCCAGCAGCCTTGCAATGAAAGAGGAACAGGTATAGTGGTTGTGCTGGTAAAAAGGTTTCCCCATCAATAAGAAAAAAAGGCCGATCAAGCAATAATGGTATTGAAACCGCCGCTGATGATATTGCCTTAATTGGAAGGCGATTTTCTTTTTTTGCTTTTCGGTGCATGCGATCGCATATATTTGATAGCGTGCGGTGGGAAACGCCTGGTATATACGGCCTATGTCTTCCTTTTCAAAACCGGCAAAAAAAGGAATAAAGGGGTTCCGTCTTCCGAAGCTGTACGCTTCCTGAAAACTGTCATCCAGGGAAAGGACAACATGGATATAGTTGATTTTAATGACGCGGCGTATCATCCAGGCAAATAAGCCGGGGGTGTCCACCAAGGCAATGTACAATTTCTGCATGGCAGGAATCACGTCCTTTCTATAAAATAGCTTAATTGAACTGGTAAATTCTCCTTGCAGCCCGGTATCCGGCTACGGTTACAAAACGGCCTGTTTTTCCAGGCAGGTTTGTAAAGCTGCTCAGGGTCGTATAACGCAGTCTGTGGTACAGGCTTTTATGATGAGCCTTGATATAGTTCCATAATTCGGCCCGTTTTTTCCAGGCATCCTCCGAACCGATCAGAAGAAGATGGATGGAGGAGATGGCCATCATAATGGATACATTTCTTGTCATATATCTGGCGAGTTTGGGATAGGTTTCCTTTACCTCTTCCAGATCCACGCAGTCGGCGACTATTTTGGTGACAAAGATCTGCTGGTCGATCCGTTGCTTCAGAATTTCTTCATTGACAGATTGGTCCTCTCTGCCAATAAAATAGTGATATAGATCGGTATTGATATAATAAATATTTTCCACATAGGGCAGCGGCCGGTATGCGAAGATATTATCCACATAAAAAGTATGCTCCGGCAAAGTAACGCCGCTCTTTTTTAATATCTCCGTACGGAAAATGAGGGAATGCATAACAAGATATTGGGAGGGGGAGAACATACCGATATCGTTCCAGGTAAGCATCCGGCCTTCTTTAAATACATTCTTGTAGGACATGGATTTTTTTCTGCTTTCGTGCAGATGATCATAGACGTAATTACAGACAATCATATCCGCTTCTTTTCCCTGCTTTTCCCAATGCATCATGCGAAACAGGACTTTCTGGAGGGAGCTGCGGTCCAGCCAGTCGTCGGAGTCCACCACTTTAAAATATTTGCAGGAGGCGCGGGCGAGTCCCGCATTGACCCCGGAGCCATGGCCGCCGTTTGCTTTGTGGATGACTTGGACGGCATCGGGAAAACGGCGGGCATATTCATCCGCGATTTCCGGCGTTGCATCGGTGGAACCGTCATTGACAATAATAATTTCTACATAGTCCTTGAAAGGCAGGAGGGAATCTATGCATCTTCTCATATAGGGGGCTGAATTGTAACAAGGTACGGTAAATGTGATATATTTCATAATTTTCAATCTTTTTCCTCCATTCTTATTATGCGTATTTGTTATGTATAACGCGGAAGGCCAATAAAAGTCTTCAAAAAAAGAATAAAGGAAAAAAAGAAACAGAAGGCAGATGGAATTTTTAAATATTTTGGAATGATTTCTTAAGAAAAGTGTGCGTCCCGCATGCTGTGTCAACAGCAAATTTCCATATGCGGGTCTGTAAATAAAAAAAAGCCCATATTCCATGAGCTTTTTTCTTATCGGCGCGACAGGATTTGAACCTGCGACCTCTGCGTCCCGAACGCAGCGCTCTACCAAACTGAGCCACGCGCCGTCTTGCATTGTGCTGCAACAAATAAAATAATACAATATTTTATACCCATTTGTCAATGTTTGTACTATACATTTTTTCAGAATTTGATATAATTCCTTTGCATAGGTGTTTATTGGAATGGATGGTGGTGGCAGAATGACCGGAAATATAAAAACGATGACGGATGGGAAGCCTCTTAAGCTGATTTTTTCTTTCGCGCTTCCTTTAATGATAGGGAATGTATTCCAGCAGATGTATACGGTAGTGGATACAATGGTAGTAGGACAGGTGCTGGGGGTCAATGCGCTGGCCGCGCTGGGGGCGTCCGATTGGCTGAATTGGATGATGCTCAGTGTGATCCAGGGATTCGCGCAGGGTTTTTCTATTTTAATGGCGCAGGAATTCGGCGCGGGACATAATAAAAGGTTAAGAAAAGTGGTGGGAAATGCGATCGGCCTGTCCATTGTATGTGCGGCAGTTCTTTTGGTTTTCGGAGAGGCTATCGTTTTTCCCGTTCTGAGGCTGCTGCAGACGCCGGATGCGATTATAGGGCAGTCGGTGTTATACTTGCGGATTATGTTTGCCGGAATTCCAGTGGTGATGGCCTATAATCTGCTGGCTTCCATACTGCGGGCGCTGGGAGACGGAAAAGCGCCTTTGCACGCGATGATCGTGGCCGCAGTGATCAATATTGTGCTGGATCTTTTGTTTGTGGTAGGATTTCGGTGGGGGATCGCCGGTGCGGCGGCGGCTACGGTCATCGCCCAGCTCAGTTCCAGTATCTATTGCTATATGCATATAAGGAAAATAGAGATTCTTTCTTTGGACAGGGAGGATTTCCGCTGGGAAAAGGAGCTGGACTGGAAATTGATTGTTCTGGGGCTTCCTATGGCATTTCAAAATGCCATTATCTCGGTAGGCGGCATGATCGTACAGACGGTGGTGAACGGCTTCGGGGTTATTTTCATTGCCGGGTTTACGGCTACCAATAAGCTATACGGGGTTTTGGAAGTGGCGGCCACATCTTATGGATATGCGATGATTACTTATGCGGGGCAGAACCTTGGAGCCGGGAAAATAGACCGAATAAAGAAAGGCATGAAATCCGCAGTTTTGATCGCAGTGATAACGGCGGCAATGATCGCCGCTTGCATGTTGGTTTTCGGGCATGGGATATTGGGATGTTTTATTTCAGGGACACCGGAAGAGGTGGAAATGACGATGAAAATCGCTTATCATTATCTTGCCATTATGAGCGTCTGCCTTCCTGTTTTGTATATTCTGCATGTGGTGCGTTCCGCTTTGCAGGGGATGGGAGACACATTGCTGCCGATGGTTTCCGGGATCGCTGAATTTGTGATGCGGACGGGGACGGCCATATTGCTGCCGATGGCTATAGGAGAAGAAGGGATATTTTATGCAGAGATTCTTGCATGGATCGGAGCGGATGTGATTCTGGTGAGCAGTTACTGGATTCGTATGAAAAAACTGGAGTTTAGGAACGGAGGAAATGAAAATTGAACAATGCAGCAGTCATTTTGAAAAAGGGAGAAGGGAGAACGATCAAAGCCGGGGGAATGTGGGTGTTTGATAATGAGATCGATAGAATCTCCGGCTCTTTTGAAAACGGGGATATCGTGGAAGTGCATGATTTCGATGGTTATTTTATGGGTTATGGATTTATGAATACGAAATCAAAAATTACCGTAAGGATGATGTCGAGGCGCAAAGAAAACCCGGTAACGGAAGATTTGATCGAACGGAGAGTAAGGGCGGCATGGAATTACCGAAAACAGACGGTGGATACGGCCTGCTGCCGCGTAGTTTTCGGGGAAGCTGATTTTCTGCCGGGTATCGTAATTGATAAATTCTCGGATATTTTGGTGGTGGAATCGCTGGCGCTTGGAATCGATCGATGGAAATCGGTGATTTTGGATCAGTTAAAGAAGGTGCTTGCCGCAGACGGTATCGAAATCAGGGGGATCTATGAAAGAAGCGATGCCAAGGTGAGGGAAAACGAGGGGATGGAGCGATGGAAAGGGTTTATAGGGGAACCTTTTGACACAAAAGTAAAAATCACCGAAAACGGCGTAAAATATATTGTGGATGTGGAGGACGGGCAGAAGACAGGTTTTTTTCTGGATCAAAAAAATAACCGGGCAGCGGTCGGGAGGCTGTGCCATGGAAAAAAAGTGCTGGACTGCTTTACCCATACCGGTTCTTTTGCTCTCAATGCAGGAAAGGCCGGAGCATCTTCCGTCCTTGGCGTGGATGCTTCTATGACCGGGATACGGCAGGCGGAGGAAAATGCCAGGTTAAATCATCTGGAAGACAGGGTAAGGTTCTTGTGTGCGGATGTGTTCGACCTACTGCCGGAATTGGAGGAAAAAGGGGAAAGATTTGATGTCGTGATCTTAGACCCGCCCGCATTTACGAAGTCCAGGGGATCCGTAAAAAACGCGGTGAAAGGCTACAGGGAGATTAACATGAGGGGATTAAGGCTGGTGGAAGAAGGAGGTTTTCTGGCGACTTGTTCCTGCTCCCATTTCATGGAACCGGAACTGTTTGCAAAAACGATCAGAGAGGCAGCAAAAAGCGCCCATAAGAGGTTAAAGCAGGTGGAATTCCGTACACAGGCGCCGGATCACCCGATTTTATGGGCGGCAAATGAATCTTACTATTTGAAGTTTTATATTTTCCAGGTATGCAGTGAATTATAAAGGCATGCCTATTGCGGAGTCCCAGATAATATCCCATATGGCATTGGAAATAAAAGGCGTAATCAAAAAAGTAACCAGCCAGGGAGTGAAGAAATAAATATAAATTTCCTCTCTGGCAAGTTTTTTACGCTGAGGATTATTCGTCTGGGAATGCATGCGTTTCATGAAATGCATGTTTTTGATCAGAAGGAAAAGGCAATAACCGACCATAGCTCCCAGAAGATTCATGATAATGTCCGTAATGTCCGTAACGGCCGTAGTGGCAAGGCAGAAAACCTGGGACATTTCGATCAGGACGGAAAACAGCAGGATATAAAGAAAAACTTTTTTAGGCGGCTGGAACTGTTTCCATAGGGTCGGGAGCAGCAGCCCAAGGGGCATAAAAAGAAAAAAGCTCTGGATATAATGGTTAAGATCGTCCATAAATCCATAAAAAGGAATAAAATTAAACTGTGGGTCAAAATTAATCTGATACAAAGAAGGGGTATCTGTAGACATCAGTATGGAACAAATGGCCAAAGCATACAAATATAAGCCAAACTGATGCCGTTTGGGCAGTTTATATTTTCTGAAAATGATCTGCAAGATGATCATAAAAGGTATCACACCTATATATGCGGCAAATGTGTTGACACACAATACAGTGAAATCAGACATTTTTATCCTCCCGGTATATACTACTGATAGTAAAGTCTAATTCAGTATAATACAGTGATATTATTTCTTTGTAAATAAAAATTAGAAATTTTTCTTAATATATTACATTATACACCTTTTTCCGTAAAGCACAATTACAAGATTTTTCAAAATTACTGGAGCATTCAATCAGATTTCACTAATGAAATGGAGAATGCTTATGAACTCGATCGGGTCGGAAACAACGGACATCCTGTCCTATGTTTCCTGACATTGCCATCCATGGCAATGTCACCCTGGTTTTGTGAGCATTTCATAAGTGAAATTGCTGATCGAATGCAACAGTAAAAAACGCCATTCCCTGCCGGGCTCTATCTCCAACCGATACGACCTCCTCTCCCCATGCAGCATACCATCTGCAAGAATTGATTTTTATACTTTAAAAAAGGGGAATGGAATAAAGTGGCTGACTGATATATCTCTTTAAGCTAAATAATAAGAAAGAGAACAGGCAGCTATGTTTCAGAAAAGTGTTGTCTGGGAAATATTAAGAAAGAGGTGGAAAGATGGATAATAATCAGCTTCCGATTGGGCTGGGGCTTTCTCTGGCAATGAACCAGAAGGCGATGGATAGATTTGCCAATATGACTGAAGCGGAAAAAGAGCAGGCGATTGCAAAAAGCAGAGATGTGAAGTCAAAAAGGGAAATGGATCGTATCGTCAGTTCGCTGGCCGAAGACGATGATGAGGATCTGAAAGGGTTTTTCAGCGGGACAAAGATATAATAAGATGTATAGGAGAGAGGATTCAAAACCAAAAACGGCTATGTCCTGAAAAAGGAGGCCGTTTTTTGGCATTTAAAGTTGGACTGTGAAAAGTTCTTTGTCCGGCTTCTTGAAAGAAATGGTTATGTTTATTCTTCCTTTGCTGCATATTTATTATGTTTTTCGTAAGTATCAAAAGTGAATTATAAAACGAAAAAATAAGATTCTATTTGCTGTCGCATCTTGTAAAACGCTGTCACTATGATAGAATAGATACGGGTGTTACCAAAACGGATAGCGGTTCGCCTTTTGCCAAAATGAGTACATTTTGAGAGCTTCCAGTACCGGAGGAGGGGATACATATGGAAAATAAAGCGGAAGGTAAGCACTATTGGTGTTCGGAATGATTTTGGAATTAGTCGGTATTGTAGTGACGGTCATCAGCATCATTGTCACGATAATCAGTATCTGGCAGACCAGAAGAAATAAAAGACATCAAAAAAGCAACCGCCCAGACCAAAGTTAGGTTGCCTTTTTGAGCTACTATAACTAAGGCGAACCGTTGCTTCACGGTAACACCTTTTTCTATAAGATTATGCTAGCACTTATCAATGCTTCCGTCAACAACTTTTCACATCATGGAATTTTAAGCGCATTGTTGACATTAAAACTATGGTCGATGGCATGGACGCATTTTGTGAAAATGGGGAAATAGAAATTTATAAGTAAAATAATACTTGACAAATGCTTTTAAGATGATTAAGATTTTATTAAAGTGTTACTGGTGAAGCAGGCATGACTGGAAGAATGTACAAAGTACATTTTTTAAGTCGTGCCTTTTTTGCGTAACCCCATGCAGAAAAAAATCACTGTAAAGCAAAATGCAGGGAATGAATGAAAGGAGAGAAAATATCCGTGAAATTAATGAAAGCACTGAACAACAATGTAGCATTGGTGCAGGATAAGAATGGGCAGGAGGCGGTTGTCATGGGTAAAGGCGTTGCTTTCAATGCAAAGCCTGGCGATCCGGTTCGTGAATTCCTTATTGAAAAGCATTTTGTACTGAACGGGGACGGCGGAAAGAAAGATTTTGACAGCCTCTTAAAGCGTATTACTGTGGATGATATCGAACTGGCCAGCGGTATTATCCGGGAAGGCGAGGAGCTGTTGGGATACCGCTGTAATGATAGTATTCTGCTGACATTATCAGATCACTTAGGGATGCTGCTGGAACGCATGAAGAAAGGAATTCATTTCGGGACGCCTCTGGAATGGGACATCAAATTGATTTATCCGAAAGAATACCAGTTTGCGAAGAAAGCTGTGGCAGATTTAAGCAAAAAAACAGGTTATGAAATCCCGGAGCAGGAAGCTGCCTTTATTGTCCTGCATTTCATCAATGCGAATTCCAGCGGGAAGGGCATGGAAGAGACCATGATGTACACGAAGATTATTCAGAATATTCTGAATATCAGTAAGCTGCATTATGGACGGGAGTTTCGGGAGGATAATTTTGATGTAAGCCGTTTTGTCACTCATGTGCGTTATTTTGTAAAGCGGCAGATGAAAGGGGAACGGCTTGAAGTTGATGAATCGATTGCAGCGGTGATTGCGGAGAAATGTCCCGAAGACCATAAGTGCGCCATGAAGATATCCCGGTTCTTGCATACCGCCTATGGATGGGAAGTCAGCGAAGGCGAGGAGCTTTATCTGACGCTTCATTTAAATCGGATGAATGTGCATAGTTAAAGGGTGAATAAGTAAATGAAAAAATAAGGAGTGTGCCGTATGAAATATTTAGAGGAAGCAAAACAGATTGTTGCCTTAGTGGGCGGGGAAAATAATATCAGCAGTCTGGTGCATTGCGCCACAAGGCTGCGCTTTGAGTTGAAAGATGAAGGAAAGGCAGATAAGGATGGCTTAAACAAGCTTTCCTATGTATTGCAGGTTGTGATAAGCGGCGGCCAGTACCAGGTTGTAATCGGCCCTGCGGTTCATGATTATTATGAAGCGATCTTGTCTGTTGCCAAAGTGGGCGGCAGAAACGGAAGCGCCGAAAAGGAGGAAGGAAAGAAACAAAATCTTATGAACCGGGCTATGAAGGTGATTTCAGGAGCTTTCTCGCCTTTGATTCCGGCATTGGCAGGAGCCGGTATGGTGAAGGCTCTTTTAACCCTTTTTACCGAGTTTGGGATTATGGGTTATGAAGATTCCACTTATCTTATTTTGTCAGCTGCCGGGAATGCAGTCTTTTATTTCCTGCCAGTTTTCCTTGGAATTACCCTTTCCAAGCAGTTCGGGGCGAATCCTTATGTGGGAGGGACGATCGGGGCTGCTCTTTTAGAACCTAATTTTACAGGGCTTTTAAGCGCCGAAGGAACAAATTTCCTCGGGATTCCGGTAACGCCTATTGACTATGCCGCAACTATTTTCCCGATTTTTATTGCGGTAATGATCTATAGCCTGTTGGAGAAAGGATTGAAAAAGATTATTAAGCAGGAACTTCAGCTCTTTTTGGTTCCGATGCTTTCTATGATGGTTATGGTTCCCTTTACAGTGATACTTTTTGGTCCTTTTGGAACCACCGTCGGCAATGCGGTATCGGATGTGGTCGTAGCGCTCTTCAATTTTAACAGCCTGATCGCAGGGCTTCTTTTGGGCGCGGCTTATCCTTTCCTCACCATGCTCGGGCTCCACTGGGGCTTTACGCCGGTGACGTTGCAGAATCTGGAGCTTTTTGGCGGCGATGTGCTGGAGGGGGCGGCTGTCTGTGCGGTATTTGCGCAGATCGGCATTGCTATCGGTGTTTACCTGAAAGGAAAGAAGCATTCGAAAATCCGCGAAGTTGCAGGTCCCACAATTATTACAGGAATTTGTGCTGGTGTGACGGAACCAATTCTTTATGGTATTGTAATGAATTATAAAAGACTGATGGCGGTGGTGGCGATTGCCGGAGGTTTGGGCGGGGCGATCAATGGTGCGTTTCATGTAACCTGCGATGCCTATGTGTTCCATAATATTTTTGCGCTTGCCATGCAGACCTATTCTCCTTTTGCAGGATATCTTGCGGGAATTACAGCAGCTCTTGCGGCTGGCCTTGTCCTTACTTATTTCTGGGGAATAACAGAGAATGATAAAGCGGATTTCGAAGTCGCTGTTCCTGACGGACAGAAGGACGGAGGGAAGAACGTCGCACAGGAAACGGCGAAGTCTGGAAAAAGTGGGCAGGTTATGGAGATCCATTCCCCGTTGTCAGGAGAAGTGATGGAATTAAAGGATGTACCCGATGAAGTATTTGCAAGCGGCGTGGCCGGACAGGGCATTGCGGTAAACCCTTCCACCGGTGAAGTAAAGGCTCCCTGTAATGGTGTGGTTTCTGTGCTTTTCCCTTCAAAACATGCGATTGGAATTGCGGCAGAGGATGGCACGGAGCGATTGATCCATGTCGGGCTCAATACGGTCATGTTAGATGGAGCTGGCTTTGAAGCGCTGGTGGAACAGGGCGATAAGGTACGGGAAGGACAGCCGCTTTTAAGATTTGATATGGATTTTATCAGGAAACAGGGCTATTCTTTGGTTTCTCCCATTTTGGTGACGAATGCGGATGATTTCCAGCAAATACGGCTTCTGGGCAAAAAACAGGTGGAAGCAGGGGAAGCGGTTTATGAGGTGATCGGATAACGGGAAAGGAGATGGCCATGAGAAAGGATTTTCTTTGGGGCGGCGCAGTGGCTGCCCATCAAGTGGAAGGCGCTTACCAGACAGGAAATAAGGGCTTAAGCATTGCGGATGTCATGACTGCCGGAAGCAGGACGAAAGCCAGGGAAATTACGGAAGGAATCGTGGAAGGGAAGTATTATCCCAATCATGAAGGCATTCGCTTTTATGATTTTTATAAGGATGATATTGCCTTGTTTGCGGAGATGGGTTTTAAATGTTTCAGAACCAGTATTGCATGGAGCAGGATTTTTCCTGAAGGGGATGAGGAAATGCCCAACGAAGAAGGGCTTCGGTTCTATGACGAGTTGTTTGACGAACTCCTTGCCTATGGGATAGAGCCTGTGGTGACATTGTCCCATTTTGAAATGCCGTATAACCTGGTAAAACGTTATGGAGGCTGGAGGAGCCGGGATATGATTTCCCTTTTCGTGCGGTTTGCGCGGACCGTTATGGAACGCTATCGGAATAAAGTGAAATATTGGATGACTTTCAATGAAATCAATAACCAGATGATCCTTACAAATGGAATTTATGCTTTTACCAATTCCGGTATTTTGTTTGAAGAGGGAGAGGATCGGCTAAAAACAGTTTATCAGGCGGCACATTACGAATTCGTGGCCAGTGCCATGGCAGTGAAGCTGGGACATGAAATTAATCCCGAATTCAAGATTGGGTGTATGGTTGCGGCAACGCCGGTTTATCCGCTGACTTGCAACCCGGATGACGTGCTGCTTGCATTGCAGGAGGATCGGAAGAACCTGTTTTTTACAGATGTGCATGTCCGGGGTCATTATCCTGCCTATATAAAAAAGGACTGGGAGCAGCGCGGTTATTCCTTGGATATCATGGAAGAAGACCTGAAAATAATGAAAGAGGGATGCGTGGATTATATTGGCTTCAGCTATTACCTGAGCAGCGCAGTAAGTTCAGATCCGAAAGTGAAAAAACTCGGGAATGATCTGGCGGCTGGTTCGGATACGGTGGAGAATCCATATCTGGAAATGACGCCATGGGGGTGGACTATTGATCCAAAGGGGCTTCGATATGTGCTGAATCAGTATTATGACAGGTATCAGATTCCTCTGTTTGTGGTAGAGAACGGTTTTGGCTATGAAGACCAGCTGGAAGAGGGGCAGATCCATGACCAGAATCGAATCGAGTATTTAGGAAACCATATCAGGGAAATGGTAAAAGCAGTAGATGAAGACGGCGTGGATCTGTTAGGTTATACTGTTTGGGGCTGCATTGATCCGGTTTCCTTTACCACAGGAGAGATGAGGAAGAGATATGGATTTATTTATGTGGATCGGGATGACGAGGGGAAAGGGAGCTATCAAAGGATCCGTAAAGACAGTTTCTACTGGTATCGGGATGTAATTGCCCGGAATGGATGTTAGAGTGACATAAAGGAAACATGCTTAAAATCAAAAAACGGCTGTGCCTTGTATAAGGAGGCCGTTTTTTGATTTCCGTGACAGTTATGATTTATATATTGACAATTCGTGGATAAAATGAAAAAATGGGGGAATATAGAAAGAGAGGAACGGAAAATGAAGCTGAGTGCGATGTGTATACGGTGTCTGATGGACAGGCAGGAAGAAAGGGTAAGGGAATACGGAGACGAAGAAAAGAAGGCGGCTTATTTGAAAGAGGCGGCAGGAATTATCGCTTCTTCCAAAGAAGGGGATTCCGCCCCCTATCTGGTGTTTCGGATGAATCAGGCATATGAGCGTTTTTTTGGGAAATTAATGGATTACAAAAAAGAAAAGAAAGAATTCAATTCGCTGATGCTGGATTTGGAAGAGGAGTTGGAGAAGAAGATTCGCTCGGGCAAGGGCGGGGAAGAAATATTGAAAAACGCCATGAATTATGCCAGATCCGGCAATTACATAGATTTTGGGGCATTAAGCCATGTGGAAAAGGAGGAATTGTTGGAATTGTTAAAAAAGGCAGGGGAAGAAGAGGTGGACGGGCATACATTTGATGCATTTTTAAAAGATCTGGACAAGGCGAAGGAGCTGGTTTATCTTACGGACAACTGCGGGGAAATCGTGGCGGACAAGCTGCTGGTTAAAATATTGAAGGAGCAGTATCCCGGTTTGAATATAACGGTTATCGTACGGGGGATGGAGGTTCTTAACGATGCGGTGATGGAAGATGCGGAAGAAGTGGGGCTGACAAAGCTTGTAAAAGTAATCGGCAACGGCAACGGGGTGGCCGGAACGCAGATAGATCTGCTGTCCGAAGAAGCCAGGGGGGCTATCGAAAAGGCAGATCTCATTATTTCCAAAGGCCAGGGGAATTTTGAAACCATATATGGGGGCGGATGGAATATTTATTATTTATTTTTATGTAAATGCGCATGGTTTTCCGAAAGATTCGGCATGGAGCGGCTGAAAGGCGTATTTATAAATGAAAAAGATGTCAGGGTGTAGAAAGGCAAGGATGATTTCATGTTGGACGTGATTACGGATACGCTTATAGACGCAGTAAAGCTGCTTCCCTTTTTATTTGCGGCATATTTGGCGATGGAATATATGGAGCATAAGATGGGGGAAAAAGCGAAGCGGAGCATGGAAAGGGCCGGAAGGCTGGGGCCTGCCTGGGGAGGAATCATGGGGGCTTTTCCTCAATGCGGTTTTTCCGCTGCTGCGGCTAATTTATATGCCGGAAGGATCATTACGCTGGGGACTCTGGTGGCTGTTTTTTTGTCCACTTCGGATGAAATGCTGCCGATATTGATTTCAGAAAAAATGGATATTGCCGTGATCGGCAAACTCCTTGGAATGAAAGTATTGATCGGGGCGGCGGCTGGTTTTTTGGTGGATCTGGCAGTGAAAAAAAAGTATAGGGGCGGGCATGTCCATGAAAGCGGGAATGATTCTGGATATGGGGAGATCGGCCACATATGCGAACATGAAAACTGCCATTGCGAAGAAGGGATTGTGAAGTCGGCATTCCGCCATACGGCCAATATTTTTCTGTTTTTACTGTTGGTTATGTTGGTGCTTAACGGAACCGTCCATTATATAGGCGAGGATTTTCTTGCGAATCTTATTTCAAACCGGCCGTTTTTCGGCCATATGATAGCAGGGCTGGTCGGCTTGATTCCGAACTGTGCTTCTTCGGTTATTCTTACCCAGCTTTATCTGAACCAGGTAGCAGGGCTTGGCATGATGATGTCCGGGCTGCTGGCGGGGAGCGGCGTGGGATTGGCCGTGCTGTTTCGAATCAATGATAATGCAGCAGAAAATATTAAAATTACATTTTTATTATATGCCATTGGAGTGGCGGCAGGGATGTTGATCGATTTCTTCGGAATTATTATCTGAATTGTATACTTTTAGCTTTCTTTTGGGAAGGTTTTATTATATGATCTTATCATACATGATAAAATCATATATTTTATAGAGCGAGGGCAGGGAATTATGGGAAAAGAATTAAAATTAGCAGTACTTATCGATGCCGATAATATTTCGGATAAATATGTGAAGATTATTTTGGATGAGACGGCGAAAAGCGGAGTGGCGACGTATAAGAGAATTTATGGGGATTGGACAAATCCAAGGCTTGTATCGTGGAAGAACGTGCTTCTGGATAATTCCATTTCCCCGATCCAGCAATACAGCTATACGACGGGGAAAAATGCGACGGATTCCGCCATGATCATAGATGCGATGGATATTTTATATTCAGGAACGGTAGACGGATTTTGTATCGCCTCTTCGGACAGCGATTTTACAAGGCTGGTTGCAAGGCTCAGGGAGTCCGGGATGTATGTGACGGGTATGGGGGAAAGCAAAACGCCGAAGCCGTTTATTTCCGCATGCAATCAATTCAAATATCTGGATATCCTTTTATCCAACCAGCGTAATGAAGAAAATGCGGCTCGGAAAGAAGAGACGGCAGAAACCAAAACGGCGACAAAGGCGACCCGGATCAAGAGAGGGACGAAGGCAGCGGCTTTGCCTTTGAAAAAATCCAAAGAAGAACTGCGTCCGCAGACGGATTTGAAAATGATAAAAAGAGCGATTATTTCTTTGGTGGAGGAATGTTCGGATGATGATGAATGGATTTTGTCGGCAGAACTAAGGAACCAGCTGGGTAAGCGCTTCCCTGATTTTGATGTGCGTAATTTTGGGCATTCAAAATTCTCTTCTTTTATTAAATCGTTGAATATCCTGGATTGCGAACAGGAACAGAATATCGTGAAATTCCGGATCAAACGGTAAAAAAGAAAAGAAAAAAGTACCGACCCCATGGCGCTAAGGCCACAAAACCGATACTTCCATGCGCCGCCAGGGGCTCGAACCCTGGACACCCTGATTAAGAGTCAGGTGCTCTACCAACTGAGCTAGCAGCGCATACATTAATACATGCAAACTAGTAATTCAGATAAAGGATTGCTCCATTTGCAACGCAAGTGTTATTATAGTATAATGTGTTTTAGTTTGCAAGTATTTTTTTAAAAAAAATTAATTTTTGTTTTTGGGAGGCAGGATATGATTTTTGAGAGCCATGCGCATTATGATGATAAGGCGTTTGACGGAGATAGAGAGGCGCTGCTGGGCAGTCTCAAAGAAAATGGAATTGGTTATGTGGTCAATATCGGGGCGAATATAGAAACGACGAAACATACGATCAGGCTGGCAGAGAAATACCCTTTCATTTATGGTGCGGCGGGGGTGCATCCCTCGGATACGGATGAGTTGAATGAAGAGAAGTTCGTATGGTTGAAAGAGCAGTGTTCCCATCCCAAAATCGTGGCAGTAGGGGAGATCGGCCTCGACTATTATTGGGACGAGCCGGACAGGAAAATCCAGAAGGAATGGTTTGACAGACAGCTGGATATGGCAAAGGAAGTGAAGCTTCCCGTGGTGATTCATTCGAGGGACGCGGCAGAAGATACGCTGCATATGATGAAGGCAAAACACGCCGGGGATATCGGAGGAGTCATCCATTGCTTTTCCTACACGAAGGAAATAGCCAGGGAATATTTGAATATGGATTATTATTTCGGAATAGGGGGCGTGGTGACTTTCCAAAATGCGAAGAAACTGAAAGAAGCGGTGGAATATATTCCCTTGGAAAAAATATTGCTGGAGACCGACAGCCCTTACCTGGCTCCGGCCCCATACAGGGGGAAACGCAATTCTTCCCTAAATCTGCCTTATATAGCGGAAGGGATTGCCGCAATTAAGGGCGTGGATTATGAAGATGTGGTAAGGGTGACAGAAGAAAATGCAAAAAAATTGTTTGGCATTCATGAAAACAAGGAATGAGGGAAAATATGGCGGCATTGGGAACTCCGGGAGGCACGATTGAAATCCTGAAAAAGTATGATTTTAGTTTCCAGAAAAAATATGGACAAAATTTTTTGATCGATACCAATATTTTAAAGAAAATAGTGGACGCTTCTTCGATTACGGACCAGGACTGTGTCCTTGAAATCGGCCCGGGGATCGGAACGATGACGCAGTATCTGGCAGAAAGCGCAAAGGAAGTCATTGCAGTGGAGATTGATAAAGCGCTGATACCTATTTTGGAAGACACGCTTTCGGGATATGATAATGTGACAATTATGAATGGGGATATTTTAAAGCTGGATATAGGACGGATTGTGGAGGAAAGGAACGAAGGGAAAGCCATAAAAGTAGTGGCAAACCTTCCCTATTATATTACAACGCCTATTATTATGGGGCTGCTGGAAGGGCATGTGCCGGTAAAGAGCATTACCGTCATGGTGCAGAAAGAGGTGGCCGACCGGATGCAGACGGGGCCTGGGACAAAGGATTACGGAGCGTTGTCCCTGGCCGTGCAATATTACACCAGGCCGGAAATCGTGGCACAGGTAGCGCCTTCCTGCTTTATGCCGAAGCCGAAGGTGGGAAGCGCTGTTATCCGGCTGGACAGGCATGAAACGCCCCCCGTCGATGCAGACAATGAAAAGTTTATGTTTTCTATTATACGGGCTGCTTTTAACCAAAGGCGTAAAACGCTGGTGAACGGACTGGCCAATGATGCGAAGCTTGGAGTTTCAAAAGAAAAGGTATCGGAAGCCCTGGAAACGATGGGGCTGCCTTTGACGGTGAGAGGGGAGGCCCTTACCTTAGAAGAATTTGCGCAATTAAGCAACCTATTGTTTTGACAATACACTTTTCCTATGGTAAACTTAGAGGATAAAAATGGGGATATTGTATATTGCAGACACATATTTAGAGAAAACATAGATTTATGAGGTGAGTACCTTGGATAAGTACGAATATAAAGTACGCGCGGAAGAAATAAAAGCCTTAATTGCGGAAGGAGAGTTTGCGGAGGCCGTTAAGATTGCGGATACGATCGATTGGCGCAGAGTGAAAAGCGTAATGATGCTTTGCACGATCAGCGATTTGTACAAAATCAACCGCAGATTTCAGGAAAGTAAAGATATTTTGTTAATGGCATACGAGCGCCATCCCGGCGGTCGTCTTATTGTGTATTCTCTTTGTGAATTATCGATTAAAATGGGCGAGTTTGTCCAAGCCATAGAATACTATAAGGAATTCGTCCAGATTGCCCCAAAGGATACCGGAAGGTATATTTTGCAGTATAGGCTGTATGAAGCGCAGGACGTAAGTCTGGAAGAGCGTATTGCGGTGCTGGAAGAGTTTAAAAAGCGGGATTACCGCGAGAAATGGGCGTATGAACTGGCATATTTGTACCACAGGGTAGGGCTGGAAACGAAGTGCGTGGAAGAATGCGATGAAATGTTTCTTTGGTTCGGCGATGGCAGATATGTGATGAAGGCGCTGGAGTTAAAAATGCTGCACCAGCCGCTGACCGCCCCTCAGCAGGAAAAATATGACTGGATGAAAAGGGAAAAAGACCGGCAGCTGGCCGGATTGGAAGAAGAGGGCGTGGAGGAAGTGGTGCTGGAAGAAACCAGCCCGGAGGAAAGCGAGCCGGAAGAAGACAGGGGCGAAGAAGAGGATCTGGAAACAGGATATGGAGAAATAGAAGGTTCTCCCGAGGATGTACGGCAGGATGAGGAATTTAAAGTAAAAACGATCGATATGGGGCAGTATAATACGATCAATCTCCAGAAAGAACTGGCGGAAAGCATGAAGGAAATCCTCGGGGAAGAGCAGGATAAAGAAACTTCATCCATGAACCCGGTTACAGAATCTATTGTAGCCCCTCTGCTACAGGAAACGGGAGATATCACTTCAACGGAAGAAGAAGAGGAAACCAGCCAGGCGGCCAGGGAAGAGGTGTTTTTTGAAGAGGATGCGAGGGATATCCTTTCGGAAGATACGAAGGAGATGAAAATCAAAAAGCCGGAGAAGGAGGAACTTGAGGCTACGAAGGAAATAATACCGAAACGCAGGCCTGTTTCCAAAATTCCAGTGCAGCCGGTGAAAGCTGCGGCAGAGAAAGAAGCGGCATCGGAAGCAGCTCCGCCCCCGGAGATACCGCAAACCTTCCCTATACAGGCAGGCCCTCATCTGATGAGGTCGGTAAAGCCTTCCGGTTTTGAACAAATGCTTTCCCAGGAATATGACGGGCAGATCAGCCTTGTGGTACCGAATAAAAGCAATGTTGAAAAACAGATCACAGGCCAGTTGAATATTACGGATATTATGGCGGAATGGGAACGGATGAAGCGGGAGAACGAAGAAAAGCGCAAAGAAGATGTGCGCAAGCGCGTTCAGCAGCATACGGGCAATATGTTTTCCGAGTTCGACGAGGCGACAAAAACGGGGCTTCTGGAACAGCTGGAAAAAGCTGTGATAGAAGCAATCTTAAAGGAATCCGGTGAAAAGGAAATCAGCCCGGAAGATATAACGGAAGAGAAATTGACGGATCTTGTCAAAATGGCAGGAAAGAAGAGGGCGGAAAATAAAGAAGAAATAAAAGAAGAAACAACGGAAGAAGAAAATGCCGGAACGCCAGAAACGGCGGAAGGCGATAAGCAGGAAGAAGCAGAAGCCGATAACAGGGAAGAAGAGAACCCGGCTGGAGAAGAGAAGATTTCCGGGGAGGCGGAAGAGAAAAAGAACACTGCCTGGGAAACAGGCATTATGGATCTGGAGAAGCTTCTGGCAGAAACGGCGGATATCGAAGCGAAGAAGGAAGTAAAAACCCAGGCGGCGGCAGGCGGCAAACTGAGAGCGTTGTCTGAAGAGGAGAAAGAACTCTTCGGGCGGTTTGTACATAACAAGAAGACAAAAGAACAGATTATCCACGCAGTGGATACGATGAATATGGATTCCTACAGCGGCAATGTAATCGTAACCGGGGAAGATGGAGCGGGTACGCTCGACCTGGCAAAGGGTCTCGTGCGCATGCTGCAAATTACAGACCGTAATTTTTCCGGGAAGGTTGCCAAGATATCGGGGAAGACGTTCAATAAGAAAGATGTGGAAGGAACGCTGGCAAAGCTGGCGGACGGGGCTCTTATTATAGAGCATGCTTTCCAGATGTCGAGCGAGACCGCAGGGGATTTACATAAGGCTCTGAAAAAAGAAGGCAGAGGGCTGTTTGCAGTCATGGAAGGGAGAAAGGATGAAATGAACCTTTTCCTTCGGAAAAATGGCGAGCTAATGGATAATTTTGATACGCGCATCGACATAGAATCGCTGGATGACCATTCCCTTGTGGAATATGCGAGGCAGTATGCGGAGGAGCAGGAATACTCTATCGATGAACTGGGGATCCTGGCGCTTCATACAAGGATCGCGGATATGCAGACGAGCGACCATGAGGTGACAGTGGCAGAGGTAAAGGATTTGGTAGACGATGCCATTTATTTTGCGGATAAGAAAAATCCGAAGCATTTTTTCGATATTTTATTTGGCAAGCGGTATGATGAGGAGGATATGGTCATTCTCAGGGAGAAGGACTTTATGCATTATTAAAATTTCAATGATTTTATTATAATATAGGGGGTATGCTTATGGCAGCAGCAAAAAAGAAAACGAAAACGCCGGAACCTGTGTTGGAGCAAAAAGTATTTATTTCTGAGGCAGATCAATATCTTTTCGCCCAAGGGACACATTATGATATTTATAAGAAGCTCGGCGCGCATCCGTCCGTGGAAGACGGAGTGGAGGGGATGTTTTTTGGCGTATGGGCGCCGAATGCGGCAAGCGTCCATGTGATCGGCACATTCAACGGATGGAATGAAGAAATGCACCAAATGGAACGGCTGGGGCCGGGAGGAATCCATGCGCTTTTCATACCGGGAGTCGGAGTCAATGAACTTTATAAATTTTTGATTCGGACGCCGGACGGAAGAAAGCTTTACAAGGCTGACCCGTTTGCCAATTATTCGGAATTCAGGCCGGGCAATGCATCGAAGACGACGGACTTGTCCAAGTTTGAATGGACGGACGACGCATGGATGGAAGCAAGACAGGGCAAAGACTATAATAAGGAGCCGCTGGCTATTTATGAATGCCATATAGGATCCTGGATGAAACATCCGAATGGAACGCCGGACGGCTTTTATAATTACCGGGAGTTTGCGGACAGGGTTGTGGAATATTTAAAGGAAATGAAATATACCCATATAGAGCTGATGGGCATTGCGGAGTTTCCCTTCGACGGTTCCTGGGGATACCAGGTGACAGGATATTACGCGCCCACTTCCAGATATGGGGAACCCACGGATTTTATGTATTTGATCAATAAACTGCATAAAAATAAAATCGGAGTGATCCTCGACTGGGTGCCGGCTCATTTTGCTACGGATGCCCATGGGCTGGCGGAATTTGACGGCCAGTGTATTTTTGAACATCCCGATAAACGCCTTGGGGAGCATCCTGACTGGGGAACGAAGATATTTAATTATGGAAAAACGGAAGTGAAGAATTTCCTGATCGCGAACGCCCTTTTTTGGCTGAAAGAGTTCCATGTGGACGGAATCCGCGTGGATGCAGTGGCTTCCATGCTGTATCTGGACTACGGCAAAAAAGAAGGGCAGTGGCTGCCGAACAAATATGGCGGAAACAAGAACCTGGAGGCAATAGAATTTTTCAAGCACTTGAATTCTGTTATCCTCGGTACATATCCGGGCTTTTTGACGATTGCGGAAGAATCTACGGCATGGCCGAAAGTGACGGGCGATATTGAGGATGAGGGACTGGGCTTCAGCTTTAAGTGGAATATGGGATGGATGCATGATTTCTGCGAGTATATGAAATTGGATCCCCTGTTCCGCAAGAACAATCATTATTCGATGACTTTTGCTATGAGTTATAATAATGCGGAAAATTATATCCTGCCTTTATCCCATGATGAAGTGGTTCATCTGAAATGTTCCATGCTGAATAAGATGCCAGGGTATGAAGTGGATAAATATGCGAATTTAAGAGTGGGATATACATACATGTTCGGCCATTCCGGCAAAAAGCTGCTTTTTATGGGGCAGGATTTTGCGCAGGAAAGGGAATGGAGCGAAGAGAGGGAGCTGGATTGGTATCTGCTGGAAAGGCCTTTAAACAGAGGAATGCACGAATATGTAAAAGAGCTGTTAAATTTGTATAGGAAGTATCCCTGCCTTTATGAGATCGACAATGAATGGGCCGGCTTTGAATGGCTGAATGCGGATGACAGCGATCACAGCGTCTACAGTTTTTACAGAAAGGCTGAAAACGGCAAGAACAACTTGTTATTTGTGCTTAATATGACACCTATGATGTGGGAAGGCTATAAGGTAGGGGTGCCGAAAAAGAAAAAATATAAATTGCTGCTTAACAGCGATGAAAAACGGTTCGGAGGGAATGGAAATGTAATCCCTGCGGAGCTGAATGCGGTAAAAGAAAAAGAGCAGGTAAATTATAAGGATTACAGCATCACTTTTGACCTGGCTCCTTATATGGCCGCCGTTTTCGTATTCTGAAAAGGGAAAGGTTAAGGAATCAAAATAATATGCCGAAATAAAGGGTGAACACAGAAATGTGTTCCCCTTTTTATGTGTAGGTCTATATATGGAAGTTTGCTGCTGTCGCAGCATACGGGCCGCGTGACAAATAGAGGAAAAGATTTTCCTCTATTTGATTTATGGAGGAAAAGCATGAATACTATCTTGGAAAATAACAGGGCAGAAAACGAGGGCAGAAGAGCAGCCGCTTACGCTGCCTACGGAAATGTAAATAAAGCAGGGGGAGCCTCTGATGGTTCCCGGGCCGGGGCGGCATCCGGCAGAGGGGCGTTTGCATGGGATGTTTCCGGCATGGCAGCGGATAATACGGCTTATGGAAACCGTGGGAAAAGCATGGAAGATATTATGCTGGATGCGGGGCAGATGGATGTCGCGGCCCAGAGAAACTATATGGCAGTCATGTCTAATACGATGTCCGACGAGGATCTGGCAAAGCTGCAGGAGGAGGGCCATCATCCGGGAAGCACGGAGATCGGCACAGTAGTTACGATTCTGGATGAGATCAAGGCGGCGCTGGTAAAAGGCGGGAAAAATATTGATGGTTATACCGACGATCTGGATGTGGAGACGTTAACGGAAATTACGGGCAGCGCGGCCATGGCGGAAGAGATCGTGAAGCAGTTTGCATCTTATGATATCCCCGTTACGAAAGAAAATGTGGAGGATGTATTGCAGATGTGTTCCACTGCGGCAAAGCTTTTACCGCCCGGGGAGGGTACGGTAAAGTATATGGTGCAGAACCATATGGATCCGACGGTGGACAATATTTATAAAGCCCAGTACAGCGCGGCGGCGGACGCGAATAAGCAAGGGCGCGGTTATTACCAGGATGATGCCGGTTATTATGCGAAAAAGGCGGAAGAATATAATTGGCAGCAGCTTGGCCCCCAGATGGAAAAGGTGATTGAAAACGCCGGGCTGGAGGTTTCCGAAGAAACGCTGGCCGATGCCAAATGGCTGCTGGAAAAGGGTATGCCGCTGACGGAAGAGGGATTGAATATTTTATACGAGCTGCGCAATATGGAAATTCCTGGCTTCATGGAAGGAAAAATTTCCATGGAGAAAATGATTGCCCCTGCGGCGGCAGCTCTTGCGGATGGAAAAAGCGCCGGGGCGGCCAATCTGGCAGACGGGCGGACAGCGGTGGAAAAGGCGGCGGCGTATATGGAAGATGTCAATTCCATCAGCGACGAAGCCGTGGATATGGTCGCAGGGGAGGGGAAAAAACTGAATCTCCGTAACCTGAAAGCGGCGCAGATACAGATCAGCCTGAATATAAGCGTGAAGTCCTATTCGGTAAGCCTGGGCGGAAGAAGGCTGATGGAAGAAGTCAGATTACAGATGACGGTGGAAGCGAATATCCATTTGATAAAAAGCGGCTTTTCTGTGGATACGGCTGAACTGGAGCAGCTGGTAGAATCATTGAAAGCGGCGCAGAAACAGGCAGAAGAGGCATTGTTTGGGAAGACGGAATGGAAAGAGGCAGGAAGCGCATCCGGCATCTTCAGAAATACAATGGCCGCAGTAAAAGGATTGGGGGGCATGCCGGCAGCGCTGGTCGGCAAATTCGCTTTTCAAGGGCGGGCGCAGCTGGAAGTAAGGACATCCGCTTTTTATGCGGGAAGTTCCGAAAGCTTTACTTTGGAAAGCGCATACAGAGAAGGCGCTGTTTTACAGGCAGCTTATGAAAAAGCAGGAGAGAGCTATGAAGCGCTGATGACGGCGCCGAGGGCGGATCTTGGGGATTCTATAAAAAAGGCATTTCGGAATGTAGATGACATTTTGAAGGATATGTCTTTGGAAACTTCGGAGGATAACAGAAGGGCGGTAAGGATCCTTGGCTATAACCGCATGGAGATATCGCCGGAAAATATGGAGGCGGTAAAAGAGGCAGATACGACGATTCGCCGTGTATTAAGCAAGATGACGCCGGCTGCGGTTATGCAGATGATACGGGAAGGAAAAAATCCTCTCTCCATGGATATGCAGGAATTGGAAACCTATTTGGACGACAGGGAAAGAAGCCCTCAGGAAGAAATACAAAAATATAGCGAATATTTATACAAACTGGAAAGGAACCATGCCGTTACAAAAGAAGAGAGAGACGCTTATATCGGAATATACCGTCTTTTCCGGCAGCTGGAAAAAACGGACGGAGCGGCGATCGGCACTTTGATCCACCAAGGGGCGGAGCCTACGGTGAGAAATCTGCTCTCAGCCATGAGAAGCAATAAAAAGCATGGCATGGATAGGAAAGTGGACGATGGATTCGGCGGCATGACCTCTTCTTATATCGGAAAAAGCATATCGGAACAAATAGAAGGCGGTTATTACAAGAAGCTGGCATCGGATATTTTTGATTATTTGGATGGCGGAAAGATGAATGCGGTTCCTTCCGATGGCGGCATCGGGCTGGAAGAAATGGCGGAAGTCCTTAGAAATACAGAGCCTGACAAGAAGGCAGACCAGGAGTATATTAAGGAACAGGCTGGAGAAATAAGAAATGCGATGACCGCAGAAGATACTGTGATTAAGGAACTCCTCAGTTTTGGGCAGCCGGTAACGGCAGATAACCTTCTGGCGGCTGGGCTATTGATGAAGGAACGGGGAAAGGCGGCAGGGCGTTTTCATGAGCTGGCCGGGGAAACCGGAGACAGGGCGGAGCTGGAGAAGGCTGTCCAGGATCTGTATGAATCTATGACCGACGGGGAGCCGATGAAGGAAGCTTATGTAAAATTAAGCGAAACCTATTCGAATATATTAGAAAAAGCAGCATTCGGGCAGGCTGGCACAGGAAAAATTGATTTAAAGGAAATCGGCAGTTTATATAAGCAGGTCGCTTTAAATGCCGGCATGGCAAAGGAAGAAAGTTATGAAGTGCCGGTCAGCATCGATGGGGAAATTACATCCGTCAACCTGAAAATTATCCACGGCAAAGGGGAAAGCGGAAAAGTCATGGTGTCTATGGAAACGGCAGCTTATGGAAAAGCGGCGGCACAATTCGGCATTTCCGTCAGCCGTTCGGGAGAGTATCATCTATCGGGATACGTATCATGCGGGAACAAAGACGGACTGGCAAGCTTGGAGAAAATGGGGGAAGGGTTAAAGAAAGCGCTGGAACAGTCCGATATAAAGATTATAAGTTTAAGTTTCGTATATAATAGCGGTCTGGATCTGTCCACAGTATCCGAAGCGGCGGCGCAGGCAAGAGAAGAAACAGCAGCCGGGGATGGAAGGCAGGGCGTATCCACGAAGAAGTTATATGACGCGGCAAAAATATTTATCGGCTATATACAGAAAGGTGAAGGAGCAAGCTATGAGGATAAGTTATAACGCACCGGCAATGGTGGCGCACAATGCATTGACAAGAAATGATAACCGGTTGACAGAATCTTTGAAGAGGCTTTCGTCCGGCCTGAAGGTAGTAGAGGCGAAGGATAACCCGGCGGGAATGGCTATGGGAAAAAGAATGAATACCCAGCTGAAAGGCCTTTCCGTGGCGACACAGAATAGCAGCGATGCAATTTCGGCAATAGAGACGGCGGACGGCGCTCTTACGGAAGTCCATGATATCCTGCAGAGGATGAACCAGCTGGCAGTGAAAGCGAGCACCGGCACGATCAGCGATGCCGACAGGGCGACGATTGAAGATGAGATCGTACAGCTGAAAGACGAGATTACCCGTATTGCGGATACGACTCAGTTTAACGGGGAGACTTTGCTGAATGGGAATTTTGACTTGAGGGGATATACCAGCGATAAGAATGTAAAGGTGGGGTACTATTCGGATTCGGTGACGCCGGGGACGTATGTGATTGATAGTATACAAGTTGAGTTCAAGGATGGGGAGATTAATCCAGCTAATGTGAACTGTGTTTTGAACACAACGATTGGCATGCCGAATATGAAATTTCCAGATGATGCGGCAGTTGCAGTATCTGGAAACAAATTAGTTATTACAAGTCAGAAGAATGCGGATTTTGAAATGACAATAAAATTCGATCCTCCAAAAGATGCGAATGGAAATATTGCGGACGGGTTTGTTCCCGCCGCTGGTGCTGCTACGAATGTAAGCGTGGATATCACAGGAATCGGCGCAATGACCATGCAGATCGGCTCGAATGAGGGCCAGGTGTTGGATATCCGTATCGCTACAATCTCTCTGGATGAATTAGGACTTGAGTATACGTCGGTGGCAACGATGGATGATGCCCGTAAGGCGATCGACAGCGTGGCAGGAGCTATTGCATATGTATCCGAAGCGAGAAGTCGCCTCGGCGCGTACCAGAACCGTTTGGAGCATTGCGTGAGCAACCTGGATATTATCAGTGAAAATATGACGGCGGCTTATTCCCGGATCATGGATGCGGACATGGCGGAAGAAATGACGGAATATACGACTGTCCAGGTAATTTCACAGGCGAGCATGTCCATGCTGGCACAGGCAAACGAAAGGCCGGCGCAGGTGCTTCAGCTCTTACAGTAAAGGATTGCAAATAGTTAAGAAAGGTTCTGGAATATGACGAAGGAATTGAAACAGGAGTATACGCGGAGAATTACACAGGCGAATAAAACTCAGCTGATCACTATTTTGTACGAAATGCTTTTGATTTATGTGGAAGAGGCCATGGACGCGCATGAGAAGAATGACCGGGGAGGATTCCGGGAAGGCATAAGAAAAGCAAGGGGATGCATCGACGAATTGATGGCATCTTTGAACTTTGACTATGAACTGGCGATGAACTTCTTACAGCTCTATCTGTATGTCAACAGGGAACTGGTAAGGGCGGAGGTCCGGAATGCCGAAGAACCTTTGGAAAATGTCAATAAAGTGATCAAAGGCCTTCATGAGGCTTATGTGAAACTGGATGACATGGATGCTTCCGGACCAGTGATGGAAAATGTACAAACGGTTTATGCCGGCCTTACTTACGGCAGAAACGATTTAAATGAAAACTTAGCCGATCAGGGCATTAATCGGGGATTCCGAGTTTAGTTTTTCTTCAGGCAGCAAATTGATTTTTGCTGCCTGTTCTAATAAGAATTTATACCGTTTTAGGACGGAATTTACCTCATAGATATAGCAGTCGATCAAATCGGGGTCGGTTACGCTGTCAAATCCGGCGTAGGCATCTTCCAGGGCGCGCCGGGTCTTATCCAGGTCGGCTAGAATATGGTTTCTTTGCAGTTCTTTTTCGCTTACCGTCTGATGGTTGTAAATAGTCTGTCTAAAACATATTTTCATACATACACCTCTCTTCCGATCATCCAGAAATTTCCTCTTTTTCTAAGTATAGACGGGAAGGCTGTAAATATTCATGTAATATAAAAAAAGTACAGGTCATATATTGTAGTGGAGTAGGGGAAAACGGAGGATCGTTATGGATAAATACATTGGCGGGATCATGATAGCGGGAGTCTGTATTTTTGTGCTTATGATAGGTGCATTCCGAAGAAAAACGGAGTGGATCATCAACTTTATTTTCCGTTCGGTAATCGGAACGGTGGCGGTTTTCTTTTTTAACGGGTTCCTGGTTTCCCAGGGGCTTTCCATCGCGATCGGAATCAATCTGATTACCGTGTTGACATCGGGCATCCTGGGTTTTCCCGGTCTGCTTATGCTGTATGGCATAAATTTATATAAATTCTTATAAGATGTTCACAAAGTTTTATTTGCCCGCAGAAAAGGATGGACAAGAAAAAATTTTCATTTTATAATTCATTTAACAGTTCAAAACGTTCAAGTGCCTGGCAGAGAAAATGCCGGGTAGTCACAGGAACAGGATCGTTCCAATTTTCAAACAGATATACTTATAAAATATGCGATGGAAAGGGTGATGTGTATTATTATTTTATTTCTTGTATTGGCAGTGGCGGCAATTACGGATCTGCTGTTTGATAAAATTTATAACGAATGGATCTTGGGAGCAATGGCGGCAGGCTTATGTTATGCTGTCTGGCAAAATGGGGCAGAGGGGCTGGCAAGAGCGCTGCTATCGATGGTGATACCGTTCGCTTTGCTTTATCCGCTGTTTCTCATAGGAGGGCTGGGGGCTGGCGACGTAAAGCTCCTCTCCGTGGCGGGATGCTTCCTGACAGCTAAGGAAACAATCCTATGTCTTGGCCTGTCCTTTGCCCTAGGAGCCGTATTGTCTTTGGCGAAAATGATTGCGGAAAAAAATTTTCTGGAAAGAATGAAATACCTTTTGTGGTATATAGCGGATGTTTTTACCAGCGGAGAATGGAAATTCTATGAGGAGGACCGAAATGACAGGCAAAGGAGAAAGAAAGGAAAAATACATTTTTCGATACCCGTGTTATTGGGCATGGTGGTATATAAGGGAGGGATATATTGGTAAAAAAGGTTTTGGCGCTTTGTGACAAAGAAGAAAATTATCTTCGGCATATGGCGGATTATTTGGAAAAAAAGAATATGCAGCCTTTTATGATACGGGCATTTACAGACGCGAGCCAGTTGAAAAAATTTACAGAAAAATACAGTGCGGAAATATTGCTGATTGCGGAAAATGCCTATAAAGATGAAATAAAGGATTGGCCTGTCAAACATATTTTGATCCTGAACGAAAGCGGAAACCAGGCCGGGAGAGATATAGAAAACATTAACAAATACCAGTCGTCCGAAAATGTATTTCGGATCATTATGAATCATCTGGGGGAAAATGGGCTTTCCGGCAGATTGGCTACTGGAAACAGGATGAAAATTATCGGTAATTATACGCCGATAGGAAGGTGTATGCAGACGACTTTCGCGCTTAGCATGGGACAGATCTTGGCAAAAAAACATAAGACGTTATACTTGAATTTTGAAAGTTATTCGGGTTTTGGACATTTGCTGAACAGAGAATTTGCGGCAGATATTACGGATGTCTTGTATTACTTTAACTGTGAAAGGGAAAAACTGCCCTATCGGCTGGAAGGGATGATACAGACGATAAACGGCCTGGACTATATTCCCCCTGTGGTGTCCTATAAAGATTTGGAGGAGACGGAAGGAAAGGAATGGATCGAGTTGTTCCGGGAGATCGAAAGGACATCGGAGTACGAATACTTGATTTTGGATTTGTCGGATCAGCTTAAGGGATTGTTCGATGTGCTGCGGGAGTGTTTTCGGGTATTTACGATCATAAAGGAAGATGGGTTTGCAGAGGCGAAGGTGCGGCAATATGAAGAAGTAATGAAGATGATGGATTATGGGGATATCGCTGCGAAAACAAAGAAATGGGCTTTGCCTGAATTCCGCAGGCTTCCGCCGGGGCTGGAACAGCTGACCCATGGTGAAATGGCAGTTTATGTAAGGGAAGTTATTGAGAAAGATATTTATGCATATGAAGGATAAAAATAAAAAAGAAGAACTTCAGGCAATGATTTTTGACAGGCTGGATTTCTCAAGAGAGATGCCGGACGAAGAAATAAAGGATATTATTGACGAATTAATCATCGCCCAAAGCAAGGAATCCTATATAAAGTTAAAAGAAAGAGAAAGATTAAGACAGGAACTTTTTTATTCCATACGAAAGCTGGATGTTTTACAAGAGCTGATCGATGATGCCGATATAACGGAAATCATGGTCAACGGAACGGATGATATTTTTATCGAAAAAGCCGGGCAGATCATGAACTATGGGATGGGATTCGAGTCGAAGGAGAAGCTGGAAGATGTGATACAGCGCATCGTGGCAGGATGCAACCGTGTAGTAAACGAAGCGTCCCCTATTGTGGATGCCAGGCTGGAAAATGGCTCCCGCGTGAATGTCGTTCTTGGCCCTGTGGCTTTAAATGGCCCCATATTGACGATACGTCGGTTTCCAGAGAATCCGATAGGAATGGAGGAATTAAGGAAACTTGGCAGTATTACGGAGGAGGCAGAGCTGTTTTTATCCAAGCTGGTAAAGGCAAAATATAATATCTTTATAAGCGGCGGTACGGGATCTGGAAAAACTACTTTTCTAAATGCGCTTTCTGCATACATTCCCAGAGAGGAAAGAATTATAACAATTGAAGATAACGCGGAGCTTCAAATCAGGAATATTCCTAATTTAGTCCGTATGGAGACAAGAAATGCCAATGTGGAAGGATGCCGTCCGATTAATATCCGTGACTTGATCAGGACAAGCCTGCGGATGCGGCCGGACAGGATTATCGTAGGCGAAGTGAGAGGAGGCGAAGCAATCGATATGATGCAGTGTCTGAATACGGGGCATGACGGCTCTATGTCCACCGGGCATGCGAACAGTTCCAGGGATATGCTGAGCCGTCTGGAAACCATGATTTTAATGGGAATGGAACTGCCGCTGGCGGCGGTTCGGCAGCAGATTGCCGCTGGATTGGACATTATCGTCCATTTGGGACGTCTTAGGGATAAAAGCAGAAAGGTTTTGGAAATTGCAGAAGTGGAAGGAGTGGAAGAGAACGAAATAAAAATCAGGCCGCTCTATGTGTTCCAGGAAGAGGGGGAAGAAAATGGAAAAGTAAAAGGAAGATTGGTAAAAAAGGGGGAACTGAAATATGACGGCAAGCTCAAAACGGCAGGAATCACTGTCTAAGCTGTTGTTTTGGAAAAAAAGGACCGCAGCTGTTAGCCTTCTAAGCAAAAAAGACTATATGCAATGCACAATAGAAGGCGTTATGGTAATCGTTCTTTTCGCATGGTTTTTTTACCGCTCGGTTTTGGCTCTGCCCTTTTTGATGCCGGTTTACCTGCTGTATCAGAGCGAAAGGCGAAAAGCGCTGGCAAAAAGGAGGAAAAAAGAAGCTGCGGTTCAGTTCAAAGACGCCATTTTATCGGCATCGGCCAATCAAAAAGCTGGATATTCCATTGAAAATGCTTTTCAACAGGCATATGAGGATATGGAGCTGTTATATGGAAAAGATAGTATGATTTGCCAGGAATTGTATGTTATCGTAACAGGGCTGAAAAATAATGTGCCGATAGAAAATTTACTGTACGACTTGGGAAGGCGCAGCGGAGTGGAAGATATTATGGAATTTTCCCAGATATTCGCTGTAGCAAAAAGAAGCGGGGGGAATTTGACGGAAATTATAGAACGAAGCGCGTCAGTGATAGAAGATAAAGTGGAAACGGAAAAGGAAATACAAGTGGTGATCAGTGCAAGGCAGATGGAACAAAGGATTATGAATATAGTGCCTTTTGGAATTTTGCTGTATATCAGCGCGGCATCAAAGGGATTTTTCGATGTGCTTTATAAAAATGCGGCAGGAGTAATCATTATGAGCGTTTGCATGGCAACTTATGTCGGGGCAGTTTTCCTGTCAGGAAAAATTACGGATATTGAGGTGTGATGTGGTTATTGTGTATGGAATTGTGTTGGTATTGTATTTATGGCTGCTCTTTCTGGCATTAAGGAGGAGGACTACTCTTGCAGAGGTTGTCTATCATTTTTGCATGAGGAGAAAAGTATTCCGAACAAAGAGTGCCGGAGAAAAACTGCCCATTCTGCATCCCGAAATCAGGGGGAAAAAAGAAAGGGAAAAGAGTTGTCTACGTCAGTTTTATATTGGCAAACTCCGATTATTGCTTTTATTGGTTTTTATAGGGGATGTGTTGGCAATCGGTTTATTTGTCGGAGGGAGAATGGAAAATGCAGTCGTGGATGGGAAATATATGAAAAGAAACGGCTATGGGATGGGAAGCAGGGAAGCCGGCTTGGAAGCAAGAGTGGAAAGAAGCCAGGGAACGACTCGACAGGATTTCGTCATTGCGGTGGAGGAACAAAGATATGAGGATGCGCTGGTGAAGCAGTTATCGGAAGAGCTGTCGGAGGCTTTGCCGGATATGATTAAGGGAGCAAATGCATCGATAGGGAAGGTGAAAAGCGATTTGGACCTAGTAAGGGAAGTGGAAGGCTATCCTTTTCAAATAGCTTGGGAAAGCGACGATTATTCTTTGATGGATTCCGATGGGAGTATACATAATGAATCGGTCGGAGAGGCCGGGGAAGCTTTCTATTTGACAGCTATATTTACTTATGGGGATTACAAGGAAGAGCATAGGTTTCCCATTTGTATATTTCCGCCGGAATATTCCGAAGACGAACTTCTGAAGAAAAAAATATACGAGTTGCTTGCCAGCAGCGAAGAGCGGGATCGGTATAAGGATAAAGTGGAACTGCCAGAGACGGTGAACGGGGAAAGGATTTTATGGAGCGAGAAAGCGGATGATGGCAGCGGATATATATTTTTTCTGTTATGTATCGGCGCAGGAATGGTTTATTTTTTGCAGGACAGAAAACTAAAGGAGGAAATCGACCGAAGAAACCGGCAAATGCTATTGGATCATCCCCAGCTGATCAGCAAACTTATGCTTTATCTGGGGGCGGGAATGACAATCAGGAATTCGTTCAGAAAAATAGCTTCCCGTTATGCGGCCGAAAGACAGGAAGGAGGAAAATTTCATTATGTATATGAGGAAATGCTTTTGATATGCCATGAACTGGACAGCGGGGTTTCCGAAGCAGCGGCTTATGAACATTTTGCAAAGAGATGTCGCCTGCCTCAATATACGAAACTGTCAAATATTTTAGTACAGAATATGAGGAAAGGCAGTAACAGCATATTGGATGCGTTGCGGCAGGAAGCGGAAAATGCGTTTGAAGAACGCAAAAATATGGCAAGAAAGCTGGGAGAGGAGGCGGGGACAAAATTATTGCTGCCGATGATGCTGATGCTGGGTATTGTTATGGTATTGATTCTTATACCAGCATATTATTCCTTTTCTGTTTAAAATAACACCACTTTACAACTTTTAGACAAAAATGCCGTATGAGACACTTTGGTGTATAAT
>OFHO01000088.1_pt1 | contig 83523 bp, 80 predicted proteins | sample 1521531 | NCBI WGS metagenome assembly OFHO01 (sample SAMEA3504124, study PRJEB24116) | mouse gut metagenome | biome: mouse gut; feature: mouse-associated habitat; material: faeces | place: Denmark | collected 2011
TTGGTGCTTTGTAAAACTGTATTCATTTTGGAATTACATTTTGCGGAAACTCAAGTGTTGATTTTCCGGGACAGTTCTGAAAGATAAATCGGCTCGCAAGAACATATATTCTCTCTCATTTTCAAACACTGTCGTTACCCTTGTGCAAGGATGCTTATCCTTTTGCTATACTTGATTCAGATAAAGATTTTTCGTTTTTCACCGCCATCGCGTCCCTGCCAGTCCTTCTAACGGTTGAATCCCTCTGCTCTAACTGTTCTTTTGCATTTGCTATCGCCTGTAATAGTTTTCTCTCCAACACCTCTTTGGGCGGCATCTTAGTCAAATACTGCGCTACATGTATGCTGCCGTTATCAAGTTCCATAAGCTCTATTGTCTCCTGCGATTTCTCCGCACACAATATCAAAGCGACCGGCTTCTCCTCACCTTCTGCTCTTTCATATTTTTCAAGCCATTGAAGATACAATTCAACTTGTCCTTTATCCTGCGGTTCACATTCTCCTAATTTTAATTCTATTAACACTAAACGGTGCAATGTTCGATGAAAGAAGAGCAAATCTATATAATAATCCTTGCCATCAAGAACAAAATGTTTTTGACGAGCTAAAAATGCAAAATCCGAACCCATTTCCAAAATAAACTTTTCTAACTGAGCAAGAATAGCATTTTCCAAGTCCTTTTCACTATAAGTATCTTTCAAACCAAGAAAATCTAATATATATGGATCTCGGTAAAATATATCCAGCGACATTTTCTTTTCTACGTTCAACTCCGCAATCTCATTTTTTATCGTTTCATCAGGCTTTTTTGAAATTGCTGTGCGCTCATAAAGCATGGATTTTTTACGTTCGCGCAATGTACGGACTGACCAATTTTCATTCTTACACATTGCTGCATAAAAGTCCCTTTTTAATTCATCCTTAATTGGCAATATTTCAATAAAATGCGACCACGTCAATTGTTGCGACAATGTCGCAACACTTAGCAAAGGTGTATCTGCTACCTTTTCTATAACGCTACAATTTTTTCGATTTTTCTACGCAGGCTCCGACCGCCTCTATAACAGCCGCGCGCATTCCTTTTTCCTCTAATACTGCAATGCCTTCTATCGTCGTCCCTCCCGGCGAGCAGACCATGTCTTTGAGTTCCCCGGGGTGGATGCCTGTTTCTAATACCATCCTGGCGCTTCCGGCTACCGCGCTTGCGGCAAATTCATAGGCTTGTTTTCTTGGCATACCGGCTTTTACCGCGCCGTCCGCCATGGCCTCTATCAGCAAAAAAACGAAAGCAGGGGAACTTCCGCTGACCGCTCCTGCCGCGTCCATCAGGCGTTCCGAAATTACGATCGCCCTTCCGAAGCTTTCCATCAATTTCAGGCAGAATTCTTCATCCGCTTCTTCTGCCAGTGAATTGCTGCATACTGCCGTGCAGCCAGCCCCCACCAGGGCCGGAGTATTGGGCATGCATCGGATTAATTTGATTCTTTTCCCAAATTCCTTTTCGATCCATTCCATGCTCTTTCCTGCGGCAATGCTGATCACCAGTTTTTTCTCTGTCACAGCCTCCCTGATCTCTCCAATTACTTCCGAAAGGAAAACAGGTTTGACAGCCAGTATGACAACATCGGCATATTCTGCCACATATCGGTTGCTTTCCGAAGTCATGATATGGAACTCTTCTTTCCTGCGCTCCAGCGTTGCCCCGGTTTTGGCCGACCCTATGATATCCCCGGCCTCCACGATTCCTTCCCGAAGCATCCCTCCGATCATCGCTTTCGCCATATTCCCTAATCCAATAAATCCTATTTTCATACCTTTCTCCTTTTTCAAATAACAACTTAGCACTATTCCCGTCCTCACCCGCGCCTCTGCCGCGCCGCCTCAAATGCCAGCAGGGATGCCGCCACCGCTGCATTCAGCGACTCCACTTTCCCTTCCATCGGAATCTTTATCCGTACATCCGCCAGCAGGGAAATCCGTTCCGTCAAACCCTTTCCTTCATTCCCGATCAGGAAAGCCGATGCCTTTCGGTAATCGCACTGGTCATAACTTTTCTTCCCTTCTAAATGAGCCGCAAACACTTCTGTTCCGGCCTTTTTCATCTGTCCGATTGCATTTTCCAGATCATCCACATAGCAAAAAGGCATTCGGTACACGGATCCCATCGTCGCCCGGATCACCTTGGGATTATAAATATCTGCCGTATCCCTGCTCATCACAATGCCGCTCACTCCCGCGCCTTCCCCTGACCTTAAAATCGTTCCCAGATTACCCGGATCCTGGATATCTTCCAGCACAAGAAGCAAGGCGGCTCCACCTTCCCGAAGCATATCAGCCAGCTCATAGCTCCGCTGCCTGACCAAGCACAGGATTCCCTGCGGGGCCTGTGTATCCGACATTTTCCCGAATACATCCCTGGATACCGTTTCATATCCCCGTTTCTCCAGCTTTTCCTTTACCCTTTTCCTATCCTCCTCCTGCCATTCCAGCAGCATTCCTTTTCCAAAAAGAATCGGGCAATCCTCGGAAATATATATCTCCTCCACATACTCCTCCGGCGCTTCCAAGAACATCTTGATCCCCTCCGCCACAAAAACGCCTTCTCTTTTTCTCTCCCCTGCCTTTTTATTCAGCTGTACAATCCTTTTCACCCTCTGGTTCGATACGCTCGTTATCATATCCTACCGTGTCCTTTTCCGCACATTTGCAAACGGACCGGCACATTCCGTACCGGTCCGCCCTTAACATCCATTTTTCTTACATGGACAACGCCCTGCTTACCTCATACTGGTATTCAGGAATATGTTTCTCCATCGCCAAAGCTTCTTCAATATCAAAATCCTGAAATTCCCCGCTCCGATATCCTACCACCCGGTTTGTCTTGCCCTGGCAAAGAATATCCGTCGCATATGCGCCCATCATCGACGCATAAAAACGATCCTTGCAGGTAGGGCTGCCGCCCCTTTGCATATAACCAAGAATCGTCGCCCTCGTCTCTATGCCAGTGGCCGCTTCAATCCTCCGGGCCATGGAAGTGGAATGCCCGATTCCCTCCGCATTGATAATAATATGGTGGGTCTTCCCCTTTTTCCTGTTATTGATAATATTATTAATAATCCTCTGTTCGTTAAAATCATATTTTTCCGGCAGGAGAATGTCCTCCGCGCCGTTTGCCACGCCGCACCAAAGAGCGATATAACCCGCGTTCCTTCCCATTACTTCAATAATACTGCATCTCTCATGAGAGGAAGAAGTGTCCCTTACTTTATCAATCGCCTGCATCGCCGTATTGATCGCCGTATCGAAGCCTATCGTATAATCCGTACAAGAGATATCCAGATCGATCGTTCCCGGAATCCCGATCGTATTAATCCCTTTCCGTGAAAGCGCCTGTGCGCCTCTGTAAGAACCATCGCCGCCGATTACCACCAGACCCTCGATGCCATGCTTCATGCATATCCTGGCGCCTTTCTCCTGTCCTTCGTCCGTCTTGAATTCCATGCAGCGGGCAGTGCCAAGAATCGTTCCGCCCCTCTGGATAATATCCGACACGCTGCTTCTCTCCAGATCGACAATTTCTTCATTTAAAAGCCCCTGATAACCTTTTTTAATGCCTTTTACTCTTACCCCTTTGGCAAGCGCCTGCCGCACTACGGCACGAATAGCCGCATTCATCCCCGGCGCGTCGCCGCCGCTGGTTAATACCCCTATTGTCCTGATCTCATCCGCCATGCCTGCACCTCTCTCATTGATTCTTTCGATGTCCGCTGTACCGTCCCGCCGCACCCTCTTGTCATTTTCACCTGACCATAAAACAGTCGGCGCAAACGATATACAGCATCTTTATTTTACCTTGTTTTTTATGCCTTTTCAATATTTTTTTATTGAAATGCGCGAAAAGCATCCGGCGCTTTTTTGCCGGAAACGGCAAGAACAGCCATGTTCTTGTGAATAGATCATTGGTTTTTTGCCGATCATATGGTATACTGGTTCAGACGGAGGTGGAGGATGAAGTATTTATCGGTAGCCCGGACTGCGGAAAAATGGGGCGTGTCAGAACGCACGGTGAGAAATTATTGTGCGACAGGGAAAATACAGGATGCATTCTTAACGGGCAAAACCTGGAATATCCCTGAAACAGCACAACGTCCGAAGCGGATCAATAAAAAGAATAATGATCCCAAAACGTTGCTGGAAGTTTTGAAAGCAGAAAAAAAACATAAAATAAAAGGCGGTATCTATCATAAGGTACAAATTGAGCTGACATATAACTCCAACCATATTGAGGGCAGCAGGCTTACCCATGACCAGACCCGTTATATTTATGAAACAAATACAATCGGCATGGAAAATGGTGTGGTCAATGTGGATGATATTGTGGAAACGGCCAATCATTTTCAATGCATTGATATGGTAATTGATGCTGCGGCCCAGCCGTTGAGCGAGAGGTTTATCAAACAGCTTCATCGGACACTGAAAAGCGGCACCAGCGATTCCCGCAAGGATTGGTTTACAGCAGGCTCATACAAAAAGCTGCCGAATGAAGTAGGCGGGCAAAACACCGCGCTGCCGGAAATGGTTGCAAACGAAATGAAGAAACTTCTTGCCGCATACAACGGGCAGAAAGAGAAAACGCTGGAGGAACTGATTGAGTTTCATGCCGCTTTTGAAGCGATTCATCCTTTTCAGGATGGGAACGGGCGTGTGGGACGGCTGATTTTGTTTAAGGAGTGTCTTCGCAATAATATCGTGCCGTTTATCATCGACGAGGAATTGAAAATGTTTTATTATCGCGGGCTGAACAAATGGAAATCGGAACGGGGGTATCTTACGGACACTTGTCTTGCGGCACAGGATAAGTTTAAGAAGTATCTGGATTACTTCCGGGTGCCATATGTGCAATAATCTGCAAGCAAGCGAGTTGCGGAATGCAGGGAATGCGAGAATGAGGGAAAATCCAATTTTGCAGACGGCATTCCAGGCCGGAGGCAGCGCCGGGGAAGGGGATAGCGGGGTTTTTGCTGGAGCTTCCAATCAGATTTCACTAATGAAATGAGATATGCATTCAAACCGATCGGGTCGGAAAAAAGGACATCCGTGTCCTTTTTTCCTGAAATTGCCATCCATGGCAATTTCACCCTGGGGTATCGATCATTTCATAAGTGAACACATAAATGAAATTGCTGATTGTACGCAACAGCAAAAACCCCGCTATCCCCTTCCCCGGCGCTGCCTCCGGCCTGGAATGCCGTCTGCAAAATTGGATTTTCTTAATTTACGGGTATCGAAACCCCTATGTCAAAAATTGTCAAGAATTACCCATTCAAAGCTTAGAAATAAATATATACATACCGCAACCGATGGGGCTGTCGTTCTGCCGCAGAAAGCGGCCGCTGCCAAGGGATTGCCGGACGGCGGGGTCGGGGTCGGTAGGGGAGCGGGCTGGCAAGAGAAGATCGTATCCATGCCTTTTGCACGATGGAGATAAGACTCAAAAATCGTGGAAGCCACTGCTGAACACGATTTTGCTTTCAGAGGCTTATCGGAATGCTCCGTGCAATGTCATGGATACGATCTTCTCTTGCCAGCCAGCTCCGCCATCGACCCCAACCCCGCCGTCCGGCAAGCCCTTGGCAGCGACCGCTTTCTGCGGCAGAACGACAGCCTTCCCCCCATCCTACGTCACCTTCACATTCTCCTCCCCATACAAAGCAGCCAGTCCGTCCACCAGCTCCCGGTCCGCCCTCACATTTCGATTCGGCGGCAGGTTTTTCACCGCCCTCGGGCTTTCCACATAAATACATACGCTGTCCCTTCCATCCGACTCCGCCAGCCGCTCCAGCAGCTCCTTCTCCGCAGCTTCATAAGCCTCTTTTGTGGCAAACTTGATCCACAGTTTCTTGCTGATTTCGTCGAACCCCGTCAGCTTCTCGCAGATCAGTTTCCCGTCCTTTTCCTCTTCCACCGATACGCGGCCTTTGATAAACACCTTCTCATCTTCCATCAGTTTCGCGGAATTCTTTTCATAATCCCTCGGGAATACAATAACTTCCACCGTTCCCACCAGATCTTCCAGCTGCAAAAAGGCCATGACTTTATCATTTTTCGTATACTTTATCTTCTTATCCGCAATGATGCCCCCGATCGTGGCGCTCTGCCCGTCCTTCACGGCCGTTTCTCCCGTCTCCTCGTCCAGAAGGAAATCCGCCGTCGTATTCGTAATATTTTTCTTCCATACCTTGGCATATTCTTCCAAAGGATGCCCGCTGATATAAATGCCCAGCACTTCTTTTTCAAAAGCTAAGAGCATCTCCTTGGAATATTCCCCTACGTCCGGCATCCTGATTTCATAATCCTTCTTTTCCTCTTCGGATACAATATCAAACAGAGAAAGCTGCCCCGCCATATTATTCTTTTTATCCTGCTGTATGCCCTCCATAATCTGCACATACACGCTCATAAACTGTTTGCGCGTGCCGCCAAGGCCGTCCAGCGCTCCGGCTTTGATCAAGTTTTCCACCGTGCGTTTATTGATCTCCTTATCCGCGATCCGGGTAATGAAATCCTTCAAGTTCTTGTATTCTCCCCGTTCTTCCCTTTCCTTTACGATCGCCTCGATGACCGGATGGCCGATGCTCTTAATAGCGGTCAGCGCATAGCGGATTCCCTCGTCCGTCACGGAAAAACCGGCAAACCCGGCATTAATATCCGGCGGCAGGATGGCAATCCCCATATTCCTGCATGTCACGATATATTCCGATACCTTGCTCGGGAAATCGATGACAGAAGTCAGAAGGGCCGCCATAAATTCCACCGGGTAATAATATTTCAAATAAGCGGTCTGGTAAGCTACCACCGCGTAGCATGCCGCATGGGACTTGTTAAAAGCATACTTGGCAAAATCCATCATATCCGCGTAGATCTGTCCCGCCACTTTTTCATCGATGCCGTTGGCCACACATCCAGGCACGCCCTCTTCCTTATTTCCGTATATAAAATTCTCCCGCTCCTTTTCCATCACCGACTGCTTCTTTTTGCTCATCGCGCGGCGCACCAAGTCGCTGCGGCCAAGCGTATAGCCGCCCAGGTCGCGCACGATCTGCATCACCTGTTCCTGATATACGATACAGCCGTAAGTGGAAGAGAGGATCGGCTCCAGCTGGGGGCAGGAATAGATAATATCCTGATGCGTATTCTTCCCTTTGATATATTTCGGGATAAAATCCATGGGCCCCGGCCGGTACAGCGATATTCCGGCGATAATGTCCTCCAGGCTCTGGGGCTTCAGCTCTTTCATGAAATTTTTCATGCCCCCGCTTTCCAGCTGGAACACCCCGTCCGTGCGCCCCGTCCCGATAGATGCCAGCACCGCCTTATCATTATAATCAATCCGATCCATATCCAGATGGATGCCCTTATTCTTTTCCACATAATGCATGGCGTTCTGGATCACCGTCAAAGTGCGCAGTCCAAGAAAATCCATTTTCAGCAGTCCCAGTTCCTCGATCGTCGTCATCGTAAACTGGGTGGTGATCGAGCCGTCGCTCCCCCTGGACAGCGGCACGAATTCCTCCGCCGGCCTGCTGCAGATCACCACCCCTGCCGCATGCATGGAAGTATGCCTCGGCAGCCCCTCCAGGCGTTTGCTCATATCGATCAGTGTTTTTACCTGTTCATCCGTCTCGTACATTTTTCGAAATTCCGGGTTTGCGCTCAGCGCCCGGTCTATCGTGACATTCAGCTCATTTGGCACCATTTTGGCGATGGAGTCCACATACGCGTAAGGCAGATCCATCACTCGGCCCACATCCCGAATCACGCCTTTGGCCGCCATCGTACCGAAAGTAACGATCTGCACCACCCGGTCAGACCCATATTTTTTCCCCACGTAATCAATGACTTCCTGCCTTCGTTCAAAGCAGAAGTCAATATCGATATCCGGCATGGACACCCTTTCCGGATTCAAAAACCGCTCAAACAACAGATTATATTTGATCGGATCAATATCCGTAATCCGAAGGCAGTAAGAAACGATGCTTCCTGCCGCCGACCCTCTGCCCGGGCCAACCATAATATCGTTCATTTTCGCATAATTAATAAAATCCCATACGATCAGGAAATAATCCACATATCCCATCGTGCGGATGACATCCAGCTCATATTCCAGACGTTTGACCAGGCTTTCCGCATCCGCTTCCCCTGCGGCCGTTTCCTTCCTTACTACGCCGTAACGCTCATACAAGCCGTCATCGCACAGCTTATTCAAATAAGTCCAAGAATCATAGCCTTCCGGCACTTCAAAATGAGGCAGCTTCGTCACGCCAAATTCGATCTCCACATGGCAGCGGTCGGCGATCCTCTGCGTATTTTCCACCGCCTCCCAGGCATATGGGAATAAGCCCTTCATCTCCTCTTCGCTCTTGACGTAATACTGCCCGCCTATATAACGCATCCGATCCTCATCCGCCAGCTTTTTTGCTGTCTGGATGCAGAGAAGGACATCATGGGATTTTTCGTCCTCCGCATACGTATAATGTACGTCATTGGTGACAACCAGCGGGATATCCAGCTCCTTGCTCATTTTAAGCAAGGCCGCGTTCACCGTTTTCTGCTCCGGGATTCCGTGGTCCTGCATTTCCAGGAAATAATTTCCTTTGCCAAAACAGGTCTCATATTTTAATGCCGCTTTCTTCGCCTCGTCGATCAGCCCCTTGGAAATATAGCGCTGCACCTCGCCGGCCAGGCATGCCGAAAGAGCAATGATCCCCTCATGGAACTGGTTCAGCACTTCCATATCCACCCGGGGCTTATAATAATACCCTTCCGTAAATCCCCTACTGACTATCTTCATCAGATTGGCATAACCCGTATTATTCTCTGCCAGAAGCACCAGATGGTAATATCGGTCCTCCCCCCCGGTCAGTTCCTTGTCAAAACGGGAATTGGGCGCTACATACACCTCGCATCCCATAATCGGGTTAATGCCGGCCGCCTTTGCTTCCTTATAAAATTCAATCACGCCATACATCACCCCGTGGTCGGTAATGGCCGCGCTGTCCATGCCCAGTTCCTTTACCCTTTTCACATATTCCTTAATTTTGTTGGAACCGTCCAAAAGACTGTATTCCGTATGCACATGTAAATGCGTAAATGCCATAAACGATACCTCTTATTCTTCCTATGTACTCCGTCCCCGCCCTTTTGGCGCATGAGCCTTATTGATTTCAGATGCACGGGACATGCCTTCCGCCGTCCCATTTCCCCGGCTTCCCTCTGTACGTTTGTTTATTCCACTGTCACTACCTTTGCCAGGTTCCTCGGTTTATCCACATCCAGCCCCTTATCCAGCGACACATAATATGCCAGAAGCTGCAAAGCCGCCGAAGCGGGCATCACCATGAACCCATCCTCCATCGCCGGCAGCCGGAACAAGCCGTCCCAGGAAGCATTCCGATCCATGTCAAAAGTTTCCTTCACAAACAGTATAACCCCTGCGCCCCTGGACTGCACCTCTTTTATGTTGGAAAATTCCTTGGACTGCAGCTTTTCCTGCGTCACTACCGCCACAATCGGCGTATCCTCCGTGACCAGCGCGATCGTCCCATGTTTTAATTCGCCGGAAGCATAAGCCTCCGAATGAATATAGGATATCTCTTTCAGCTTCAGGGATCCCTCCAGCAAGATCGAATAATCCAGCCCTCTTCCTATCATGAACACGTCCTTTGCATGCAGGATGGAGCGGGCGATATAGTGGATTTCTTCTCTCCTGTCCAGCACTTCTTGTATCGCCTCCGGCGTCCGCAGCAGCTCTTTCGCAAAATGCTCCGCCTCTTCCCGTCCAAAGCTCCCCCTTACATATGCCATCCGCCCGGTCAGCAGATAAAGCGCCGCCAGCTGGGTCGTATACGCTTTTGTGCTGGCCACCGCAATCTCCGGCCCCGCATTCGTGTAAAGCGTATAATCGCTGGCGCGGGCCACGGAAGATCCTCTCACGTTCACGATTGCCAGAGTTTTCGCCCCATTCTTCTTTGCATGCTTCACTGCCTCCAGCGTATCGATCGTTTCCCCTGACTGGGAAATCGCGACCACCAGCGTATCTTCATCCACAATCGCATCCGCATACATAAACTCGCTGGCTAATTCCACATCCATATGGATGCGCACCAAGGACTGCATCAGCGCCTTGCCCACCAGCCCGGCATGCATTGCCGTGCCGCAGGCGATAACGCAGATTCTCTTGCAGTCCGCCAGCAGACTGTCTGGAATGCCGTCCGCGCCCAGATCCGGGATTCCTTCGAGGATCCTCGGGGCAATCGTCTCCCGGATCACCCGGGGCTGTTCCATAATCTCTTTTTCCATGTAAAAAGGATAGCCGCCTTTGCCGCTCCTGTCCACATCCCAGTCCACCGTCATCCACTCCCAGGATGCCGCCTCGCCGGACATATCGTACAATTCTATTCCCTCTTTCTTCAGCACCGCCACATGGAATTCAGGCAGCACAAAATATTCTTTCGTATGCTGCCCGAGCGCCGTCACATCGGACGCGAGCATGCTTCCTCCCCTTGCTCTCCCGATCACAATAGGACTCACATTCCGCACGGCAAAAATAACCCCCGGGATATCCTCAAACATAATGCTCAGGGCAAAAGTCCCTTTCAGCTTCAAAACCGCCTTCCGAATGGCCGCAAAAGGATCCCCATTGTAAAAATGGGCGATCACGGCCGCCGCCACTTCGCTGTCCGTCTCGGAACGCAGTTGCCCCTCCAGCCCATACCTCTGCACCAGGCTTCGGTAATTTTCGATGATGCCATTATGCGTCAATGTCACCTTTCCAAACTGGTGGGGATGGGCGTTCGCATCGCTGACTCCTCCATGGGTCGCCCATCTCGTATGCCCGATGCCGCATGTGCCGCGAAGCCCCGCCCCTTTGCATAAGGCGCGCAGCTCCTTCACCCGTCCCGCGCACTTGCGAATCCGCACGCTCCCGTCCGCCTGGCATAAAGCAATCCCTGCGCTGTCATAGCCTCTGTATTCCAAAATCTCCAATCCGTCCGTTAAAATATCTTCTGCTTCTTTTTCTCCTGTATAACCAATAATTCCACACATAGATTCTCCTCATCTTTCTATTTATCATCTCATTGTTATCATCTTATCCTTCCAAGTTATGCCGTCTTTGTTTTGCAGTCACCCGCATATTTCCCCGGCATATCACGCACCGGAAGCCGTGCGGAAAGGCATCCGCCGAATTTTCGATCACCTTTCTCCTCGTCAACCTGTCTCTTTCCTACAGGTGCATGGCGCTAAACGGGAAGCTATGGGAAATTATTGTATACAGCGAAAGAATGTCCTGTGCATCTGAAATCAATCAGACTATCCATATTTATTTATCAAGGTTCCATTCATAGCATTGGACGGCGGGATACCCCGCCGTCCTCCCTATTCTATAAATATTTCTTCAATACATCCGTCTTGTCAAGCCTCTCCCAAGGCAGATCCAGATCATTTCTTCCAAAATGCCCGTAAGCCGCTGTCTGCTTATAAATCGGTCTGCGCAGATCCAGCATCTTGATGATCCCTGCCGGACGCAGGTCAAAATTCTCGCGGATAATTTCTACCAGCTTGTCGTCCTCGATCTTTCCTGTCCCGAAAGTATCCACCATAATCGAAGTAGGCTGCGCTACGCCGATCGCATAGGACAGCTGGATCTCGCATTTGTCCGCGATGCCTGCAGCTACGATGTTCTTCGCCACATAACGCGCCGCATATGCTGCGGAACGGTCTACTTTCGTGCAGTCTTTTCCGGAAAAAGCGCCGCCGCCGTGGCGCGCATATCCGCCGTAAGTATCTACGATGATCTTGCGCCCTGTCAAACCGGCATCCCCATGAGGCCCGCCGATTACGAAACGCCCCGTAGGATTGATATAAAATCTTGTCTTCTCATCAATCAGCTCTACTGGAAGCACCGGATCAAACACATATTTTTTAATATCTTCGTGGATCTGTTCCTGGGTTACATCCTCGTCATGCTGGGTGGAAAGCACGACCGCCTCCAGGCGCAGCGGATTGCCTTTTGCATCATATTCCACCGAAACCTGGCTTTTCCCGTCGGGCCTTAAATATTTTAAAGTACCGTCTTTGCGCACCTTTGTCAGCTGGAGCGCCAGCTTATGTGCAAGGGCGATGGAATAAGGCATATATTCTTCCGTTTCATTCGTGGCATAGCCAAACATCATGCCCTGGTCGCCCGCGCCGATCGCTTCGATCTCTTCGTCCGTCATTTGATTTTCCGCGCTCTCATGCTTTGCCTCGAAAGCCTTATCCACGCCCATGGCAATATCGGAAGACTGCTCATCAATCGCTACGAACACCGCGCACGTATTGCCGTCAAACCCATATTCGGATTTGGTATAACCGATCTCCTTGATCGTCTCCCTCGCTATCTTGGGGATATCCACATACGCGCTCGTCGTAATTTCCCCTGTCACCAGCACAAAGCCCGTGCAAGTTGCCACCTCGCAGGCAACGCGGCTCATAGGATCCTTCTCCATCAACGCGTCCAATACTGCGTCCGAAATTGCGTCGCAGACTTTATCGGGATGTCCTTCTGTTACTGATTCTGAAGTAAATAAAAATTTCTCCATGTCTTTCCTCCTTATTTTGTAAAAGTTTTCACATCGGGCAGGGAAGAGCCATCTTCCCCTGCTGACATATTTCCTTTGGGAACCCGTATGCATAAAAAAATCCGCTTTCTTTTATAAGCGGACTCGATATTCGATACTCAAATCCTCTTATTGTTCGATCTATTACGGACGAATTGCTTCCTCCGTTCATTGCTGCTCGCTCAGGCAGGCACCTTCCTTATCAGGGGTTGCCGTGGTTTCTCAGGTCCTATGTACCTCCGCCACTCTGAATAAGAGATTATCTACAATATTGAATTTTCATATTTCATATCTGATTAATAACATACACCATTCTCTTTTTATTGTCAATGTATTTATTGACAATGCCTTGTAAAAATTTTATAATTCTATTACGTTAATTTTCTAGCTTGAGAGAAGGGTGTGGGTAATAAGATGAGAAGGGTAAGTACCAGATCTTTGATGCCGGGCATGATAACGGCAGAGGATATTTTCAGCTTCAGCAATAGCCTGATATTATCAAAAGGAACTGTTTTAACGGACAAAGCGATCACAAAACTGGAAGTTTATTCCATTTTTTATGTAAGAGTCGAGGACGAATGGGCGGAAGTTCCGCCGGAAGAACCGGAAGAAAGCCCTTCGTATGCCGAACGATTAAAGCAGACTCCCGAATTCCAGCATTTCGCGGAAGATTTTCATAAAGAAACGGAAGTTTTCAAGAACTCCATCAACAACGCGATGGACGATATTGCCAACCTGGATGTGGAGCAGCTCATCCAGAATTCCATATCACTTTTGTCCCAAGACAACCAGCGCATCAACGTCTTTGATATGCTGCATAATATGCGCGAACTGGATGATTCCACCTATGTACATTGCATGAATGTAGGCCTGATCTGCAATCTTTTTGCGAACTGGCTGCGCATGAGCGAGGAAGATGTAAAAACGGCAACCCTCTGCGGTCTTCTCCACGATATCGGCAAACTGAAAATGCCGGAAGATATTTTAAAGAAACCGAGCAAGCTGACGGAAGAAGAATTTAAAGTCATCAAGACGCATCCCCGGGAAGGCTATAATCTTCTTTTGGAATCCCCGGTGAATGACCATGTAAAAAATGCAGCGCTGATGCACCACGAACGCTGCGACGGCTCCGGCTATCCTATAGGCCTGACCTCCAACCAGATCGACCCCTTTGCTAAAATGGTGGCCATCGCTGATGTTTATGATGCCATGACATCCGCAAGGGTTTACCGCGGCCCTTTATGCCCCTTCGTGGTTATCGAGGCTTTTGAGCAGGAAGGTTTCCTGAAATACGATGCGGAATACATTCTCACTTTTTTAAGCAATATCGTAAATACTTATATGCTTCACCGCGTGCGTTTAAGCGACGGCCGGGAAGGCGAGATCGTGTTCATCAATCCGGATAAGCTTTCCAAGCCGACCATCAAATCGGGCAGTCAGTATATCAATCTGTCCAATGAACGCAATGTATCTATCGTTGCTATTATTTGATACGAATCTTTCAGGCCATATATTTTATCAGCGCGGCTTCTTTTCTATCTGCCTGATAGAATTTCCAACATAGATTTTAGGGGGCATGATGCAGGAATAGCTCTGCCCCTTGCATTCTTTCCGTTCTATCATCTTTAAAAGACGTGCCGCCACTTCCCGCCCGATCTGATGGCCCTGATGGATGGAGCAGGCAATTCCCTCTTCCTCCCAGTCATTCCGCGAATAATCGAAGCAAACGAGGGAATAATCCTCCGGCGTCCTCTTTCCCTGTTCTTTCAATACCCGCCGTACCAGGCAATAAATCATATGATTACAGCAGACGATCGCGCTGCATTTCGGTATCCCTTTTAAAAACTTCTCTATGGAATGGGCGAACCTGTCGTCATGGGCCTCGTTGGAAACGCACCATTTAATATAATCATCCTGGAATTCCACCCCATGCCGCTTCAAAGCCGCCGCCATCCCCTGGAATTTCTCAATGCTCTGGTAATTATCGTAAATAAATATCCCGGCTATATGCCTGTGTCCCGCCTTGATCAAAAGTCCCAGAAGACGATCGGCGCATTGTTTGTCGTTGATCGTCACTCTTGGGTAATCCAGCTCCTTATAGTAATTATTGTAAAAAATGACGGGAATATTCTTCTGGTAAATCTGCATATAACAGTCCAAGTTGGGATTCATCAGACTCGCTTTTACGCCGTCCACGATAAACCCCTGAAAATCCTGATGGACTACCGTCTGAAGGCAGCGCCTTTCATTGGCAAACTTATTATCCGTCAAAAAAATGCGCAGATCCACCTCATCGGTCAGAAGAACGCTCCGTATTCCCTCGATCAGGGCGGAATTCGCATTGGTATCCTGCCCTTGCAGCACCAGGCCGACCTTGATCGTACCGCCTTTTCCCCCCAGCTCCCTTGTCAGGGCCACTTCCTTATTGATGTAGGTTCCGCTCCCCTTCACCTTGCGGATAAGCCCTTCTTCCGCCAACCTGGCAAGAGCCGTACGCGCCGTTTCCCGGCTTACCGACAGGCGGTGGCTGATCACATTTTCCGATGGGAGCTTGGAATTATTGGCAAACTTATTCTCATCGATATAAGACCGCAGCCAAAGATATGTCTGTTCCGATTTTTTATCCGAAGCCCCCATGAAAATATACCTCCCTAATTTTGGATCGCCGGCCTCTTCCCTTCCGCTTTTTCTATCCAGTCCAGCAGACGTTTCCTCATATCCAATTTTACCTCCGCATAATCCGAGCTGTCCACCACATTATTCAGCTGATAGGGATCTTTTTCCATATCATACAGGAAATCATCCGCATAGACATCGGACGATGCGGCCTCTCCTCCGTTCATTCCCGGCGCATATACGGAATAAGTATATCTCGGCGTACGGACGCATCTTCCGATCCGGCTCTCCGAAATCTGCGCAAAAATCTGGTTTGGCCGATCAATGTCTTTTTTCTCCACCACGTCCAGCAGATTTTCACCGATCATAGCGTCCCCCACATCTACCCCCGCCATAGCGAGGATCGTCTTCGGAAGACTCTCTGTGCTTACCAGTTCTTCCACCGTCACTCCGCCCTTATAAGTCCCTCCGGCAATCACCAGCGGCACCCTGAGACACGCATCATGGCAGGAGCGTTTGTAATCATCATAGCCGTTCAGATGGCTGTCGCGGTTCCTTGTCTTAAAATGAGAACCGTGATCCGCGCCGAATATAATAATCGTATTCTCATATAAACCTTTTTCTTTTAATTTATCCACCAGTTTGCCGAGATTCCGGTCCAGGCTCTCACAGGCTCCCAGATAATCCGGATATTCCTCCGCCGCATCCCCTTTCAGCGCTTTCAGATCCTCCGGCAATATGCAGTCTTTGAATTTCTCCTTCGATCCCTTCGGCCCCTCGTAACATTTCCTGTCGTTCTGATGATGGGGTTCGATATGCGAGATCGTCATAAAAAATGGTTTCTCCGCATCCCTTTCGTCAAAGAAGTCCAATGCCAGATCGGTAATGCAATCCGCACGATAGCCTTTAAAGTCTATTCTGTTATTGTTCTCATCAAATACATATCCATCATAACCGTGGGAAGTAAATTCCAGCACATCCGCCGTACGCCAGAATCCCGTATATCCGCCTCTCAGCTCCCGAGGAATAGGCGTGATCGTATGATCGATCGTCGGCGGCTTCTCCAATTCTCCATCGCTGGCCAGATGCCACTTTCCAATATAAGCTGTTTCGTACCCGGCCTCCTCGATATAATCCGCCAGCGTTTTGATTCCCGAAGGCAGCATAATGTTGTTGCGGAAGCATCCTGTTTCCGTAGGATACTTTCCCGTCTGAAAGAGCGCGCGACAAGGTCCGCAGACAGGCTGGGGAGAAAATGCATACTCAAATTTTACCCCTTCCGCCGCCAGGCGGTCCAGATTGGGCGTGATATCCAAAGGCTGCCCATAGCACCCGCAAGTATCCGCCCGCTGTTGATCCGTAAAATAAAATATTATATTATAAGCCATAAGCTGATCTACCTCCATTATTTATTTCTTTCCGCCTTTGCTTCTTTCATTTTACTCCTGATAAGGGTTGCCATCGCGAGAACGATCAGCACCACAAAGACAATACAATATACACTGCTTACAAAAATCGCCGGACTTCCATTGGAAATCAGCAAAGCGCGGCGGAAATTGGTTTCCGTCATGTTTCCAAGCACCATCCCAAGAAGAATCGGCACCGGCGGCATATCCAGCTTGCGCAGCAGCCATGCAACGACTGCAAAAATCAAAGCGACCCCTACATCAAAATAATTCTTATTGACCGAATAGGCTCCTGCAAAGCAGAAAAGCACAATAATAGGAGTTAAAATTTCCTGTGGAATGGAAACCACTTTCGCAAACAGCTTGGTTAAAAAACTGCCTTGCAACAGCATAAACAAATTAACAAAGACAAGCCCGATCATAATCGCATACATAATATCTCCCTGGGTCGTAAACAGACTCAGTCCGGGATTTAAACCATTTATCATCAATGCGGAAAGCATGATCGCCACCGTTCCGTCTCCCGGAATCCCCATCGTCAGCAAAGGGATCAGCGTAGCCCCTGTCACCGCGTTATTCGCCGCTTCTGCAGCCGCAATTCCTTCTACCGAACCATGGCCGAATTCCTCCTTATGCTTGGACATCGCCTTCGCCCTGTCATAGCTGAACCAGGAAGCCTCGGAAGCCCCCGTTCCCGGCACGATACCCACCATAACCCCGATAATGGATGAAATCAGCGTCGGCCGCAGCATCCTCTTATATTCTTCTTTTGTGATCTTACCGTCATCATTCATCTTCTTCGTATCCAATACAAGAGGTCCTGGCTTTTTTTCCGCCTTCGCCAGTATTTCCACCAAGGCAAACAAACCAATCAAGCAAATCGCAAGGTCAAGCCCCAAATATAAGCGGGGAATGCCGAAGGTAAATCTGTCATAACTTGTCATCGGATCCGCCCCGATGCAAGAAATCAGAAGACCGATACAGGCTGCGATCACTCCTTTGACCATACTCTTTCCCGACACACCCGCTATGATCGTCAACCCGAACAGGCAGACCATGAAATATTCCGCCGTACCGAGCTGCGCCGCAATTTCTGCCACCTGAGGCCCTAAGAAGAGAAGCATCAGCGCCGAAAAAATACCGCCGAAGGCAGATGCATACAAAGCGATTTTTAAAGCCGCTTTCGTACGCCCCTTTTGAGAAAGAGGATGCCCGTCCATCATTGTCGTTGCCGCATGGGGCGTCCCGGGCGTATTGATCAAAATCGCGGACACGCTTCCCCCATACCCTCCGGCACAATATATGCCGAGCAGGAACATCATGCCCGGAATCGCCGTCATCCTATAGGTAAAGGGCAAAAACAGGATCACGCAAAGAATAACCGTAAGGCCCGGAACGGCCGCAAATACCGAGCCGATAAAGACGCCCAGATTAATCCAAAGGAAATTTTCCACCGTAAACAAATGTTCCAGTGCAGGACCTATAAATTCCAACATATTCAATACCTCCCTCCCTTAAAAGTTTACGTTGAGTCCAAAACGGAACGCAACCCATATGAGTACTGCCATCGTCAGAGTAATTGCATAATAGCTCACCTTCCGACAGCGGAAATAAACAAGAAAAGCAAGGCTGCAGAAAATGGCTCCGATGACAAACAGATCCATCACCCGGCAAATCACATATGTCAACAGCAATATTGCCAAAATTTCCAACGCCTTCACTTCTACCAATAAATTAATATTCTTTGTAGCAGGCGGCATTTTTTTTACAAAAATTTGGTATAACTCTTTCGCCAGAACCATACCGCTGCATATCATCATAACTACCATCAACAGCGTCGGAAACGCCCGTCCGTTCACTACATCCGTATCCGACACCGGAACCTGACTTGGCATAACTGCCAAGATCACCGCTCCCAACAGCAGGAAAAAAACTCCTGTCACAAGATCCACAGGCAGTTTTATTTCTTTTTCCGAAAGTTTCCGGCCTATCGCATCCCTTTTTTCGTCCAGCCGGTCCATCCAGCTTTGTTTTTCCTTCATATACACGGACTCCTTTCCCAAACAACGGATGCCAGGCTTCGCCAGACATCCTTATGTGAAATAAATGGGATGGGCAGTCCTATCCAGTCCCGTCCATCCCATGAAAAGGTTTTGATCAGCCTACTACGATATCATAATATTCATTTACGATGTTCTGCACGTTCTGTATATGTTCCTGAACATCCGCCTCACTCATCGTATCCACTTCCAGCATCATCGTATCGCTTAACCAGCTCGCCATCTCACTGTCCGCAAGAATATCGTCATACAGTTTCTTTAACTCAGCCACCGTTTCCGCTTTGGTTCCAGAGCGGGCAAGGATAAAGCAACGGTTGCGGAAATACGGATAGCCATATTTTCCTACGCCTTCTACTCCTGCAAAATCGCCCTCTGCAATATCTTCGCCGTCAAAAGCGCATACGATTGTAACGCCGCCCTGCTGGTAAGTTTCCAGTATCTGTGACTGATGGGAAACCGCGAAATTGGTTTCGCCTCTCGCTACTGCCTGTGCCGCTTCCGCCGCGGAACTATAGGGCGTAATTTTCAGTTTATCCCCATAACCCATAGACCCGAAAAGAGCCGCCGCCAGAAAAGCTTCCGAACCCGTCGCCCCGTTAGCTGCCACGCTGATCTCATCAGCCCCTGAAGCATATGCATCCAAATCATTGATATTCTTTATATTCAGACTTGCATCCGCCGACATAACGAATACGGATGAATACAGATTTTCCACGAATACAAAATCATCATATGTAAATTGCAGCTTTGCCGGATCGAGAATCGAAGTAATGGAGAACAGGCCTTCTCCGGCAAATACCAGCTCGGTATCATTCGCCTTCGTATCCGCCACCCATGTATTCACCGTAGCCGCATCCCCTTTGATCGCGTCCGCCACGAGAATAATATTTTCGGAATAATTGGTTGACATGGCCGCCGCCTTCTGGCTTACCATCGCCGCAACCCCCGACGGAGCCCACGGGCAGGTCACAGTCCAGCTCGCTGTCTTGCTGCCGCCGCACCCTGTCAGCAGCCCGACCGCCATCGTAAGACCCAAAATACCACTTAATAATCTTTTCTTCATCTTCCTATCTCCTTTTTCATAATAAACTTACGATCCCTGCAGTGTTTCGTACATCTTGATATGGCTTCAATATATCATAATCCCATTTCCCCTCTCAACAACTTTCCATACTTTTTTCATAAAGTTGTACGAAATAGTCTGTTTTTCACAAATCTTGTCTAGTTTATTAAGAATAATTGGTGATTTTGAAAGATAAAATTTTTATGCGCAAAATATATTTAGTGATTTTTCTGATACCAAAAGGCAATTTCCTCCAATCTGTGAATCGTATAGTCAAAAAAATCATAATAGGATGCACAAAAATAATTCTTCGGATTTCTATGCCGCCTGCATCCTCCCCTGCAGATTGACGCATATTTGCAACTCTTGCAGTCCTCATGCATCCGGGCGGAATCCTCCACAAAATGGAGTTCCTTTCTTCTTTCGTTAATTTCTCTAAAGGAAACTTCGTTCAGATTTCCCAGCTTATATTCATCGAGCACATAAAAATCACAGGGATATACCTCTCCGTCCGCTTCCACCGCATGCTGGCACGAACATATCCCGCTCATGCCGCACACATCCGGCGGCATAAGAAGCAGCATTTTCACATATTCCTCAAATTGCTGGATATGTACGATATTTCCCTCTTTCCAGTCGTTATACCACAGGTCGAAAAGAGTTTTCAGAAAATGCCCATACGCATTCGGCGTAAGAGTATAGGGAAAGCGCTCCTTTTCACCTCCCAACGGATTCAAACATGGAATAAACTGGAGATAGTCATAACCTTTTTGTTTATAGAAATGATAAATCTGCGGAATCTTTTTCGCAGTCACGGCATTTACCACTGTCAAAATATTAAAATCCACCTCATATTCCTTCAACAGTTCAATTCCCGCAACCACCCGGCCAAAGGTTCCTTCCCCTTTTACGTCCACACGAAAACGGTCATGGGTAAACGAGGTTCCATCCAAAGAAACCCCCGCCAGAAAATGATTCTCTTTCAGAAATCCGGCCCATTCCCTGTCCAGGGAGATTCCGTTTGTCTGAATGGCGTTGGAAACAGATATTCCTTTTATATTGTATTTTTCCTGCACCAAAACCACTTTTTTAAAAAAATCCAGCCCTCGCAGGCAAGGTTCCCCTCCTTGGAATGTGAAAGAACAGGAAGTATCCGAAAAAGCCAGCGCTTTTTCTATCACCCTCTCCAGCGTCTCTTCTGTCATAAACCCGTAAGACACCACTTCTCTGTTTTTGATCTCATCGCAATAAAAACAATATTTGCATTGCATATTGCACATTCCGGAAGCCGGTTTTATTAACACACTGATATCAGGCATAATTTACCCATCCTTTCGTCCACAAAAGCGCTCCCATACGGAAGCGCCTCTTTTCACACCGTTTTCTTTTCAAACCAGAAACCGGTACATATTATATATATTAATGAAGATAATGACGATCATCAAGCCCATAAATAAAAGATCCACCTTATGGTCATCGATCTTTTTATTGATCTTTCTTCCACAAAAGCCTCCCAGAATGCCCCCCGCCACCATCAATACAAGAAGCGCGACGGAAAAAGCAGGAACCGTGGAGGTAACAATCGAATTCAACAAACTGGTAATCTGGGAAAACAGTATAATATACAAGGAATTCTGCGCCGCTGTCTTGGTTGGCATGGAAAAAAAGAAAAACAGCACTACCAAGTTGATCGGCCCTCCCCCTATGCCCAGAAACGAAGACATCACGCCGAGAACAAGACCCACCAGCAGACAAACGATAAGATTTGTCACCCGCAGCGTTTTAACCCTGGCTTTATATATGGTATAAACCAACGTTCCCAAAGTTACCGCGAACAGGCAGCCCGCCTGGATCGCTCCCACATAATTCTGGTCAAAGGAACTCACCAGCGTCTGAAACAGACTTTTTCCAAGAACGCCTCCTATGGCCGCCCCCACGGCGAGAGGCGTTCCAATCCGCATATCCACAAGGGATTCCTTTTTCATCTTGGAAACCACGAAAGAATATGTACTCATGGCAAGAACCGTACAGCCTGACAAAAAACTGATCGTCTTTACATCCATAAGGCCAAAAGAGTCCAGCAAAGGCTTAATGATGACGCCGCCCCCTATGCCGCAGATGGCCCCCGCTATGGAAGCCAGAAAACTAATCATAAAAAATAATACATACATCATGTCCGCATCCTCCTTCGCTTTCCCCCTATGCATAAAAACCCCCTCACCGCAGGAAAGCATTCCCTGCCGCAAGGGGGATTTTTCACTATCCAACCTTCAATTTAAATTTTTGCAGCTCCCGCTCCGTATTTACCAACTCAATCTGCGCTCCCAACGCCTTCAGCTTCAGATGGAAGTCTTCATATCCGCGCTGTATAAACCGGATATCATCCACCACCGTAATTCCTTCTGCCGCCAGCCCCGCGATCACAAGCGCCGCGCCGGCCCGCAGATCCGGTGCCGTAATACTGGCTCCGGTATATTTCTTTACGCCGTCTATGATGGCCGTATTTCCTTCCACCTTAATGCTCGCTCCCATCCTCGTCAGCTCATCCACATATTTGAAACGATTTTCAAATATGCTCTCTGTCACGATGCTCGTTCCCATAGACAATCCCAAGGTAACAGCAATCTGCGGCTGCATATCCGTCGGAAAGCCCGGATAAGGCAGTGTTTTTACATGGGTATGCCCCAAAGGTTTGGAAGCCACCACGCGGACTGCGTCGTCCGACTCCTCCACCTCGCATCCGATTTCCAGCAGTTTCGCGCTGATGGATTCCAGATGCTTCGGGATTACGTTTTTCACTGTCACATCGCCCTTCGTAACAGCCGCCGCAAACATGAATGTTCCGGCTTCGATCTGGTCGGGAATAATCGCATATTCGCTCCCATGGAGCCTGGATACTCCCTTGATACGGATCACGTCCGTCCCTGCCCCTTTGATATCCGCTCCCATGCTGTTCAAAAAGTTAGCCAGATCCACCACATGGGGTTCCTTGGCCGCATTCTCGATCGTTGTCTTTCCCTCTGCCATGGCTGCCGCCATCATGACGTTGATCGTCGCTCCTACAGACACGACATCGAGATAGACATGGTTTCCTTTCAGATGCTCCGCATCGGTAATGATCATGCCATGCTCAATGCGCACATCCGCGCCCAGCGCACGGAAACCTTTGATATGCTGGTCAATCGGCCGTAATCCGATATTACAGCCGCCTGGCAGGGATACTTCTGCTTTTTTATACTTTCCAAGCAAAGCCCCCAGCAGATAATAGGATGCCCGGATCTTTTTTATAAAATCATCCTCTATCACTACGTCATGAACATTGGACGCATTGATCTTTACCGTATGCCTGTCTATCCGCTTTACAATCACTCCAATGCTTTCCATTGCCTGGATCAGCACATTGGTATCGCGGACATCCGGCATGTTTTCTATCAATACGGTTTCATCCGTCATAATTGCCGCCGCAAGAATAGCAAGCGCCGCATTCTTGGCGCCTCCTATCTCCACTTCCCCGACTAACGGATTCCCACCTTTAATCGCAAATTGTTCCATGGTGTACCCTCTATCATATACCGCCGGGAAAATGTTCCCGGCCCTTGCTCTCTATCCTATCAACTGCCCCGCCCGAACTTCCCGGCCTCTTTTCCTGCCGATGTGTTTGCGGGAGTACAAAATACATTCTTATTTTCCATTCATCACAACGCTGCATTCTGCAACGTGTCATCTTAATGATTATACCATAAAAATGTCATTTGTAAATGCCTCTTTTCATCGAATCACTTTTCATCAGTTCAGATACTTTAACGGATTCACCTGTGAACCATTGATCAAAATCTCAAAATGGACATGTGGCCCGGAGCTGATACCCGTATTGCCGCTTAAGGCAATCTTCTGCCCCTGGGATACCGTCTGCCCTGCGGATACAAGCACTTTGCTCAGATGCCCGTAACGAGTCTGCCTCCCGTCCGCATGGTTAATATAAACTACATAACCATAACCGCTGCCCCATCCGGCTTTTGCCACTGTTCCGCCGGAAGATGCCATAACAGCCGTCCCGATCGGAGTCGCCCAGTCAATGCCCTTATGATAAGTGCTTGCCCCCCTCGTCGGCCTGTTCCTTCTCCCAAAGCCGGAAGAAAGCCTTCCGCCTGAAATGGGTTTGATATAAGTGGGCGGGATTTTTGTTCCCCTTTCCACAATCTTCGGCACCGCTTCATAGGTTACTTCTTCTTTTACAATCTCTCTGGCTGTCTCCATATCGTTGCGGTACGAAACTACCGCCACAACTTTTCTATGTCCTGCGGAAGGCTCCTGCAGAGTCTTTGATTCCGTCGTATACCAATCGTCATTATCCACGTAAATGATTTCCGCTTCGTAATCCTCTTCATAATATACTTCTTCCTGCCGTTCCACCGAAAGTTCCGGCTCCGGCACGGTTATAATAATTTCATCGCCGGCACGAATTGTGGAATTTTCATTTTCTATGGCTTCATTGATTTCGACCAGCCTGTCCACCGTCAGATCATTTTCCACCGCAATCTTGGAAAGGGAGTCCCCGGGCTGCACCTCGTAAATCTGATTTTTCTCCTGATCCTTTGTCACCTCTCCGATCGCCTCGTCGATGGGCGTAAGTTCTTCTTCCGAAAGATAAGACTCCACCACCTCTACCTCGTCCCCGAACATCAGAGAAACCAAGCCAAGCTCATAATCGGAAAAATCCTTCTCCGCCGCAGGTTCCACTTCTTCAAACATGTCATCCAGCGTCTTAAAAATGCCAACCGATGCCAGAGCCTGTTCCTCTTCTTCCTCCGCCTGCTGCTCCTCCTTCGACCTTACTTCGGTAGTTAGTACATTCAATTCCCTCGTGGAATCCAGCACCAGATCCACATCGTACTCGCCCTCCGTATCATATCTGCCGATTGAAGAACGCAGCAATTTAAGAACTTCTTCCTTACTGGCGAGATTCACGGTATAATCGTTTACTTTCACCGTATAAGACCGATGCAACGTATGTTTTACATTATCCTCCAGCACCTTGCGCATATTCTCCACAACGGTTTCCCCGCTGTCGATATGCCCCCAGAATACTTCCTCGCCCACGCATTCCAGATTGCTGTCGATCAGCACCAGCTCTTCGCCGTCTCCAGCCGCCTGCCTGCGCGCCTGTTTCAAATATTCCTCCGCTTCCGAACTGTCCCCTATCGTCCCGACATAGGTTCCGTTCAAAAGTAATGTAAACTTATTGTTTCCCGTATTTTCAATCTTAATATATCCTGGCATAAAAAAAATAAAGGTAATAACTGCCAATACAGCGATCTCCGTCGCCCTTATTTGTAATCGTTTGTAATTTTTCGTTATTTTTTTCATATCCCGCAGCTTCAATCCGTTTCTGATTTTGTAATAAATTTGCTTTATAGTAAATTTGCAACAGACTTATTCTAACAGTATTTATTTTACTTGTAAAGGGATGGATTTCCTCGGAAGGAATATGTTACAATAAAAAAGCGATCATTTTATGAATTCAGGGGGAAGCATATGGACAGGATAATTTTTCATATTGATGTGAATTCCGCTTATTTAAGCTGGAGCGCTCTGGACGAGCTTTCCAAAGGAAGGGATACGGATCTGCGGGAAATTCCTTCGATTATTGGAGGTGATATCGAGAAACGCCATGGAGTCGTGCTTGCCAAGTCTATCCCGGCAAAAGCCTTCGGCATCGTAACTGGAGAACCTATCGTCAATGCATTCCGGAAATGCCCCCATCTGGTTCTTCATCCGCCTGACCATTCCCTTTACCACCAGCGCTCGGAACAGTTGATGGATTTCCTTTCCGGCATTTGCCCGGATATCGAACAGGTCAGCGTGGACGAATGCTACATGGATTATACGTCCGTGGCCGCCCGGTATGGGAAGCCTTTTCCAGCCGCTGTCGCAATCAAAGATTCTATTTATGAGAAATTTGGATATACGGTAAACATCGGTATTTCCGACCGAAAAGTCCTTGCAAAAATGGCTTCTGATTTTAAGAAGCCAAATCTGGTACATACCCTATATGCTGAAGAAATCAGGGAAAAAATGTGGCCCCTGCCCGTTTCCTCCCTTTATATGTGCGGCCGTTCCAGCGTAGAAACCTTGCGCAAGCTTGAAATTATTTCCATCGGCGATCTTGCAGCTACAGATCCTTGCATTCTTGCCTCCCATTTAAAAAGTCATGGCACGCTGCTTTGGGAATATGCCAACGGAATCGATGAATCCGAAGTAATAACAGAACCTACAGATTTGAAGGGCATCGGCAATTCCATTACTTTGAAGGAAGATGCTCTTACAAAAGAAGATGCCTGCCGCGCCTTGCTCCGTCTGGCAGAAAGCGTTGCCGGAAGGCTGAGGGCCTCTCATCAGTCTGCCGGCATGGTCAGCACGGAAATCAAATACAGCACATTCCGCCGGGTTTCCCACCAGCTCACTTTGCCGACCCCGGTTCAAAGCACGGATATCATTTATGCACATGCCTGCCATCTCTTCGATGAGCTATGGGACGGCTCTCCTATACGGCTTCTGGGCATCCGTACTTCCAGGCTGATGTCGGAAGGCGAGCCAGTCCAGTTAAGCCTTTTTGATATGGGGAACACTTCCACAGATGCCGCTTCCCCCATAACCCCTGCGATTCCTTCCACCAAACAGCAGAAGCTGGATCAGGCGCTGGATTCCATCCGCAAAAAATATGGAGCAGACTCCATCGTAAGGGGAAGCCTCCTCCATCACAAAGATATTTAATGTTTTTTTCTCACGCTATAGCCAAACGTTCCTATTTCCTTCCCTAACGCTATATAAACTCCGTGGGAATATACGATGGGATGCGCCTTTTCCAGGTGGAACTTGTTCCTGTCATCCATAAATTCCTCATCCGCATGCACCGCCTCCACCTGGGCTATGAACATATCATGGCTGCCCAGCGTTTTCACGTCCTTTACCCTGCACTCGATATTTACCGGGCTTTCCTTAATCATAGGAGCGCAGACGATATCTGCCTGAATCGGGGTCAAATGCGCTTTGGCGAATTTATCCACATCGCGTCCGCTGGCCACCCCGCAATAATCGGTAGCAAACGCCAGGCTTTCCGTCGTCAGGTTAATCACAAATTCTCCGGTTTCCTTTATCATATGATAGGAATAACGTTCCGGACGGACAGAAATGGACACCATAGGAGGATCACTGCATATCGTTCCTGCCCATGCCACCGTAAAGACATTCTTTTCTCCCTTTTTATCTGCTGTGCTTACAAGAACGACGGGCAGGGGATACAGCATATTCCCCGGCTTCCAGCTCTGTTTTCCCATTCCGCATTGCCTCCCCTCTGAAGCCTTCAAAGCTTCCCATTAAAATAATCCGGCCAGATGGGCTGCCAGTATCCCCAGATTAACTATAGATATAATCAAAGTCCAAATCCCTACTGTATATAGCCCTTTATTTTTCCCTGCCAGTTCCTGCTGGCTGCTGATGACTGCCTGTGTCTGCTTTTCCAGCTCTTCCGCAGTTGCCGCCTGGACATTGCGGTACACCTTCACATTTTCTTTATGTACAAAATCATCCGACTGCCGGAATTGTTCCTCCACTTTCACCATATTCTCTGCAAGAGCCGCCCGCAGTTCTTCCAGAATCTTCTGCACTTCTTCTTTCCGATCATCTTCGTCTTCCGTCTTTTCTTCTACCCCCTGAAGCTTCACGATGCACTCTTCCGTGATCTGCTTGATCTGCCGGTTGCTCTCTTCTGCAAGCTGCCGGATCTGCTCGCAGTTCTCTTCTACAAGCTGCTCTATCTGTTTGCTGCCGTTTTCCACAAGCAACCCCATTTGCCTGTCATTTTGTTCCATCAGCGCCTTCATCTGCCCGCCGATGTTCTCTGCCATTTCTTTCAGCTTCTGTTCATTTTCTGCATTCCGCAGATTCAGCCTGCGCATCTCTTTAATACATGCATCATATTCTGCCACCTGGGCCTCCAGCCTTTCAATTTGTGCGGCATCCGCCGCCGCATTGGCGCGTATCGCCTCCTGGGCTCCCAGCTTCTGCGCAATTTTATCCATAAAATTATCCATTCGATCTCCTCCCGATGTCGTCCTTTACCGTTCCCCCAAATCCTGAACCTCTATCCTGTGCAACATATTTATCATCTTATCATTTTTCCATACTTTTTACAACCATTCCAAGGTTTTTGTGCAATTTGCCGCAAAATCTTTTTCCTTTTTTTGTATTTTTGTAAGTATTAACGATATCTTTACACTGCGTTCATAGTTTGTTCATAAATGATTGCTATACTAAATCCATAACAAACGAGAGATAACGTAATGTTTTTCATTACACATATAGATAAATTTTTTCATAATAGCCCGGGTGTCGAAAGATGCCTGGGCACTCCTCATTTTACAGAAACAGATTTGCAGCACAAAGAAAAAAAGAGCGTTTTCATGCTCTTTTTTTCTCTGCTATACTATGTACTTCATTATTCAAGGACAACATTCTTTCATCCAGCTCTGCCGACATCCTTGCGCATTCAATCAATTCATCTTTGATATAATCCGGCGCATTGCCTTCGAATTTATAATGGATCTTATGCTCCAAGCTCGCCCAAAAATCCATCGCGACCGTCCGTATCTGTATCTCTACCTTTGTATCCACGATTCTATCAGACAGATATACCGGTATTGTCACCAGCATATGGTAGCTTCTGTACCCGCTCGCTTTTGGAGAAACAATGTAGTCTTTTACCCCGATCACCCTGATATCGCTCTGTTCGCGTATCATATCGGCAATCTCATATATATCGGAGGTAAAAGAACAAATCACCCTGATTCCAGCTATATCATTGACATATTTGACCATATTCTCTATGGTGGATTCATAACCGTATCTTTTTAGTTTTTTGACAATGCTCTCCGATGTCTTCATTCTTGATTTGATGTGTTCTATCGGATTGTACCTATGTACATGCTGAAATTCATCGTTCAAAATTTCCAATTTTGTAGAAATCTGCTTCAATGCTGAATTGTAAATCAGAACAACCTCTTTCCAGCTATCCACATCGCTATTCCGTTCTACTCTGAGTTCCATTTCCTTCCCGCCCCTATTCTCATCGATAATACCGCTTTTCTTCTGCCCTTATTTCCTTTATCCACAATGCGGAATTCTGATATTTTTATTATATCACATTTTTACAAAAATGTGCATTATTCACAAAATTTTAATTATTTTTTAATCTTTATTGTTAATTTATCCCCATTCATGACCGGGTCGCACACCTTATATATATATGCTATAATAATAAGCAAAATACCCTTGAAAGGAATTTTCTATATGTTTCGGTTATGGGCAAAAATCATTAAAGAAAACCATCTTGTCAAAGATACTGTCATTTGCGACGATAGCGACGATACCAGAACCCACAAAGTATTCCATGCTTTGGAAGAAATTGCTTACCAGTTCGATCTTGGCAAGCCGATCTGGCTCGATGCTACGGCAAATGAATTTAAAAGGCATGCGAAAGCCCGCTTTTACCAGGATAATTTCATGGAATCGATTGATTTTGATTTTCTGGAGATCCAAGTCCTTGAAGAAGATATATAGCAAGCAAGAGCCTCGCTGCCAACCGCAGCAAATGGAAACGCAAAAGCTTCCTCATGAATCTTATCTGCATATTTTTGTTGACATATCATACACTAAGGTGTAGCATTATAATATATATAACATAGTTTTAAAAACTACATTACATGGTCTTAGATATGTCGTTCAATATAAGGAGGCAAGTATTATGCAGATTACAATTCGTGAACCCGGAAGTGCGATTACCCATTTTATAGGAATGATGATGGCTATTATCGCCACGGCTCCCTTGCTTGTTAAGGCGGCTCTGGAACCCGGAGCTGTCAGTCTGGCTTCTTTAGCCGTTTTTATGCTCAGCATGGTTTTGCTTTATGGTGCCAGTACCGCCTACCATTCTGTCAATCTTTCCGAAAAAGCCATAAAAATATTCCGCAAGATAGATCATATGATGATCTTTGTCCTGATCGCCGGATCCTATACGCCAGTCTGTATGATCGTACTCGGCGGAAAAGTGGGCTATACCCTGCTGGCCATTGTCTGGGGTATCGCTGTTTTAGGAATGGCAGTCAAGGCATTTTGGATCACCTGTCCCAAATGGTTTTCCTCTGTCATATACATCGCTATGGGATGGGTATGCGTGGGTGTCTTTGGCCCTCTATGGCACACGCTCCCTGCCAGTGCTTTTTTATGGCTGCTTGCCGGCGGCATTATCTATACGGCAGGAGGTATTATCTATGCTCTGAAACTTCCTATTTTCAATTCCCAGCATACTCATTTTGGCTCTCATGAAATCTTCCATTTGTTTGTCATGGGCGGAAGCATCTGCCATTTTATCTTTATGTATTTATACGTCGCTTGATCGCCGGAAATTGAGGGACGTTTCCTATAAGGGAAAAAAAGACCGCCTGATCCATATCGGCGGTCTTTTCACGTCCATCGCGGAACGGTCCTTATTCGTCATATCCATTCGGATTATTGCTCTGCCATCTCCAGGAATCCTCGCACATTTCCTTGATTCCGTTCTCTGCTTCCCAGCCAAGCTCTTCTTTCGCTTTCGCCGCGTCCGCATAGCAAGTAGCGATATCTCCCGGCCTCCTGGGCTTTATCGTGTAGGGAATCTTTACTCCCGTAGCTTCTTCAAAATTCTTTACTATATCAAGCACGCTGTATCCGCTGCCGGTTCCCAGATTATAAATGCAAAGCCCTGCTTTTTCCTCAATCTTCTTCAGCGCCTTCACATGTCCTTTCGCCAAGTCTACCACATGGATATAGTCCCTGACCCCTGTTCCGTCATGCGTATCGTAATCATTGCCAAACACGCCCAGTTCCTTTAATTTCCCAACTGCCACCTGAGTAATGTAAGGCATCAGGTTATTCGGAATTCCATTCGGGTTCTCGCCGATCGTTCCACTCTTATGCGCCCCGATCGGATTAAAATAACGCAAAAGGATTACATTCCATTCCGAATCCGCTTTCTGCATGTCCATCAGGATCTGCTCCAACATGGATTTTGTCCATCCATAAGGATTCGTACATTGTCCTTTGGGGCATTCCTCCGTGATCGGTATCATCGCCGGATCTCCATATACCGTCGCCGAAGATGAAAAAATAATGTTTTTTACGCCATGCTTTCTCATCACATCCACTAAAGTAAGAGTCCCTGCTATATTATTTTCGTAATACTCCCAAGGCTTCGCCACCGATTCGCCTACAGCTTTCAACCCTGCAAAATGTATGCAGGAATCAATCGTTTCTTTTGCGAAAACCTGTTCCAATGCTTCCCTGTCCAAAATATCCGCTTTATAAAATGGTACCTTCTTGCCGGTGATTTTTTCCACCCGCTCCAACGACTTCTCGCTGGAATTGCTTAAATTATCCAGCACCACCACATCATAACCAGCATTCTGCAGTTCTACCACCGTATGGCTTCCAATATATCCAGCCCCGCCTGTTACCAAAATCGCCATTTCCTAATACCTCCTCTTGTTTTGCCTTCCGCATCTACCATAAGTCTACTCCTATACCCCTGTTTTGCAATATGATAATGTTACATATGGCTGTCAAAATGTTAATTGGCATATTCTTTCATTTTCATCTTTAAAACTATACTGCCGCGATTCCTCTATAAAACAATCCCGTTTTCTTTGCATAACTCGCGGGCAGTCTCCACAGAATCAATTCCCGTCGCATTTTTAATTGGAGCGAATTCCTTATTCCTGTCCACTTCATAGGCGAGACAGTTATCCACTTGGTGGATCATATCCAGCACCAAAGTCTCATACTTATATCCGTTCGGCGTTTCCGGTTCCACATATTCCCCGCTTCCATTCATATACGGTATCTGTTTTTCCACCACGTGGAGCGGAAGCTGCCTGTCCATGATCTCTTCCAGCTCCTTCGTCCTGAAAAGATAGTTCAGTATCACTCCGAAGTCATAGGCCGGATTGCCGTCCGCATCCTTTGCCGCTTTCATTTCATCGGTCAGCTCATAGTATTCTACAATCGAAGGTCTGCCGTCCTCTAAGCATAACGCCCCCACACGTTCATCCGGGCTGTTCTTTTTTACGACCTTCGCGCCGGCCACGCATCCATGATCAATCACCGCCCCTACAAAACAGGGATCCGCAATCCGCTGGAGTACGTTATCCACAGCAAATACATTGATCCACTCGATGCCGTCCTTTCTGACCACATCCAGAAGCCCGCATTTATTCATGGATGAAAACCATCCACCATTGCCATTCGGAGAGGTGGATATCTTCCATCGCTCTTCCATATAAACTTTTCCGTCATAATCCGAAGCCGGAACTACATCCTGAACAAAGAAGCTTACATAATCACGGTCATAGCCAAAATAGTTTTTCTCCTCAAAAAACTCCACGGTCATATCATGATTCTTATCGCTGGTCATAACAAACAAACGCACCCATGCTCCCGCCTGTTTTACCACATCCAGCATATTCTCTATAATCCTTTGAAAAATAAAGACCGGCCTCGTCAACCCGATATCATACATGCCTTTCGGATGATCCGATCCAAGCCTCGTCCCCATTCCTCCTGCGAGAAGAACAGCTGCCACTTTCCCCTGCCTGATCTCCTCTATCCCGATCTTCGTATATTCTTCTTTCTTTTTTTCTATCTCAGGAAGCTGCATGGCCGCCAAAGGGGCAAGCCTCCCCTTTTGGTTGGTTGTGTTTTCCTTGCAATACTGCAATATGCCAAAATCCAGGTTTTCTATCTGGCTGAGCAAGGCTGCCTTCTTTTCTTCCGGCAGCCCCTCATAATATTTCAGCACATGCAGCTGTCCATATTTCTCCAGCTTTCCATACGCTTCCTCGTAGTTCATCTCTTTTCCTCATTTCTATGTTGATTTCATAACTTAAATTGTGTAATACCATTTTAATCCAGTTTAAACTGATCGACAAGAGAATTCAGACTTTCAGACTGTGCAGAAAGCTCTTCGCTGGTAGCAGATGTCTCCTGTGCCGCCGCAGAATTGCTTTCCACCACCTGTGATATCTGGCTTACGCCTGCTTCGATCTCCTTCATCGCCACCGCCTGCCTGTCCGATGCCTGGCGTACATTGCCGACTGCAGCAAGTATTTCATCGAGCCCTTCCATTACTTTATCCAAATATGCAGCCGTATCTTTTGTAATCACTCCTCCGTTATCCACTTCCGAAATAGAGGCCTCAATCAGTTTTCTTGTATCAATCGCAGACTGGGCGCTTTGTTCCGCCAGTTTTCTGATCTGGTCAGCGACTACAGCAAAACCTTTTCCTGCTTCTCCCGCCCTTGCCGCTTCGATTGCCGCATTGAGCGAAAGCAGATTGGTCTGGGATGCGATATCTTCAATATTTTCGATAATATTGCTGATTTCATTGGAAGTTTCCTCGATCCGATCCATGGCCGCCGTCAAATCATGCATTTTATCCTGGCTGGTCTTCGCCTCCTTGGCTACTTCGTTCGTTCTCTCATGCGCCTGGTCCGTAGCCTTTTTGTTTTCTGCCACATTACCCGTCACTTCCGATACAGTCGCCAGCAGTTCCTCCACGGAACCCGCCTGGTCCGTAGCGCCTTCCGCAAGGCTCTGTGCGCTTTCCGCCATCTGTGATGCCCCTGCCTCCACCTGGCGGGAGGCCTCCTGGATCTCCCTCAAAGTCGTACGCAGATCGCCGTTCAAAGTCCATATAGATAACAATACGCCTTTAAATGCCCCCACATAAGCCGTCTCTCCAATTTTAGACTTCACTGCGAAATTACCATTTGCCATTTCTTTCAGCAAATAGTCAATATCCCCTATGATTTCCTTCATCCGGCTCACAATCACCTTTGTGGATTCCGCCAGGATCATCGTTTCATTTTCCGTTTTGATCGATGGAAGCGGAGTCTCCAAATCCCCTTCCGCCAACAGGCGCAGCCGATCCGCGCATTGATTAATCGGCTCTCCAAGGGATACTCCGATCCTTTTCGCAGTCTCTATCGCAATCAGAACAGATATTATTAACAATGCAATAATGATTCCGATACCGATTACCGATTCCAGCATAAAGTCCATAACCGGCGCCGTCACGCCAAGGCTCCAGCCGTTAATCTCTATCGGCGCGTAAGCGAGAAACTTTACATCTCCTCCATAACTATATTTCCCAAATCCGGTTTCTCCGCTCATCATCTTCCCTTCCAGCTTTGCGAGGCTTTTTAAAGAAGAATCTGTTTCCGCTTCCTTTATCGTATTGCTTTCATTTAAAACAAGGTCATAATTGTTATGGGCTATTGTATTGGCTTTCCCATCAATGATATAGGCGCTTCCGTTACCGCTGACACGGATCTGTTTCACGATCTCGGACAACACCTGTGCATGTACTTCCACTACTACTGCCCCTACCGGATAAGTATCCAGCTTTCCGTCTTTCATCAAAGGCGCAGCCAATGTCATAACCAGCTCATCGTTTACCCTGCTTTTAGCCGGATCAGCAATAACCGATTCGCCCTTCATGACTCTGCTGAAATAGGAGCTTCCTGAAACATCCGTTCCAGAACCGGACACATCTATGCCATTTTCATCTGTAATCATAATGGATACCCATCCATAGTGCGAACGGTATCCTTCCAGCAGTTCCTGTTTCTGCTCCGGGGCCACATCCGGGTTGGTAAGCCTCGCAATGCTCCCTATCACCTCAATCCGATTCATATCCGTCGCCGCTATATACTCAATTTCATCTGCTGCCGTCTCTGCCTGTTCCGTCATCGTCCTTTTCAAGGTATCTTCTGTCGAGTAATAGTTTAAAAAGCTGGATACTATTCCTACCACAACCAAGGATATCGCAACCAGCCTTGTCACCCTTTTTCGAATTTCCATTTGAATCGTTGTTCTGCATAGGCCGTTCGCGCTATCCTGTTTCCCATTTTTCGCATTTTTTGCTTTTTTCATTCGCATTCCTCACTTTCTCTGTTGACAAACCCCCTAGATTATATCCCATCATAGCAAATATTCTATTCTTTTGCAATCAATTCCACCACATACCGCATAGTATTTTAGTATCAGTATCGGTATTTATACCGTTTTTCCAAAGGCAGGAAACTTTATGACTATATATGTTGTTCAGGCCGGCGACAGCGTGGATTCTATTGCAGCTGCCCATAATACCAGCACGAATTCCATTATTTATAATAACCAACTCTCCTACCCCTACCGCCTCGCCATAGGGCAGGCTCTTCTCCTGACCATCAGCGACAGCACGGAAGACCGCATGAGCATTGTAACGGGCGGATATGCCTATCCTTTTATCCGCCGTTTTACTCTTACAGAAACACTTCCCTATTTGACGGATCTGTTCATCTTTTCTTATGGCTTTACGATTGATGGCGAACTGATTCCTCCCCAGCTGGACGATACGTGGATGATTGAACTGGCCCAAGAAGACAATACGCGTCCGATCCTTACCCTGACTCCTTTCGGACCCGATGGAATGTTCAGCAACTATCTTATTTCTGTGCTGGTGAATAATTTAGAAGTGCAGCAGAACCTGATTGACAATTTATTGCAGACTATAGAAAAGAAACATTATGGAGGCATTGATATCGACTTCGAATATATCCTAGCTGAAGACCGGATCGCCTTTGCCGAATTCGTCACCCGGGTCCGGATATCTGCCAATGCTGCCGGATATCCTGTCTCTGTTGCATTAGCGCCCAAAACCTCTGATGACCAGCCCGGACTTCTGTATGGAGGCAAGGATTACCAGCTGTTAGGGGAAGCCGCAAACCATGTGCTGCTTATGACCTACGAATGGGGCTATACCTATGGTCCCCCCATGGCTGTCGCGCCTATCCATAAAGTAAGGGAAGTAGTCGAATACGCCTTGACGCGCATTCCGGCGGAAAAAATCAATCTGGGCATTCCAAACTATGGGTACGACTGGCCTCTTCCTTACGAAAAAGGCATCACCGCTGCCCGTACCATCAGCAATACGGAAGCAGTGGAGATCGCAATAGCAAACAATGCCGTTATTGAATTCGACCAAGTATCCATGTCCCCCCATTTCACTTATGAAGCAGACGGCATCATGCATGAAGTATGGTTCGAAGATGTCAGAAGCATGAAAGAAAAATTTTCTCTTATTCAGGAATACCATCTGCGTGGCGCGGACTACTGGCAAATCATGAATTTATTCCGTGCCAACTGGCTCCTTCTCGCCGATACCTTTTATATCGCCCCGCCTCTGCCCTCTGTCTAAATTGGCCTGTTCATCATGCCGACATCATTGCCTGTCAGAAACATACAGTTTGCACAGGCACTTAGCTCGTTGTTCGCGGGAATGAAAGCCCTATATTTCTTCCGATGTATCTTCTTCCTGCAAACGCAGCCCCGCCGTGCTTGTTACCGGAAGAGAAAATACAATGGACCTGGCCTTGCTGTCCATACCGGCTTTTTCCATGATCGCTTTCATGATCGCATTTTTTCCCTTCGACTTAGTTACAATAAAAATCATTTCTTTTTCTGCCGCAATAGATACCCCCAAAAACTGCTCCGCCTTTTCCATGCCCGTTCCTTTGGCATGAAGCACGGTGCCGCCTCCGGCTCCCTGCTCCCTGGCCGCATCCATGACCAGATTGCTATATCCTTGATTTAGAATTACTATGACCAGCTCATATTCCGTTTCCTTCAAAACGCTTTCCTCCTCCTTTTCAAAATCCTGGCGGTCTGTCAGAAACCGCAGCGCCTTTTTCCCCCCAATGCTGGAAAGCGGAATAATAAAGGCGATCCCGGTTCCCGGCACATCGATATGCATCTTTTTTTGCAGCCCGCGCTTCAGCTTTCTCCACATTTCCCTCGTAACCACGGCGAACATAACCGCTTTTTCCGTGGCTTCCAAACCGAAATAATCCAACATATCGCTGTTAGCCGTTCCAGCCCCCAGCATATTCAAATTCACCACCAGCTCGTTCTCTTTATAAAAGGACAGCATCTTAGGCCCTATGCTTCGATTGATAACCGTCACCATCATATATACTTTACTCATATTGGATTCCTTTCCTACAGCTCAATAATCTCATCGTCACCAAGCAGCTCGAAAGCCTCCTGCAATCCCATTCCTGCCGGCTGCAGCATCGGCGCAGCTTTCGCGGAGCGGATCTGGTACACGAGTCCCAGCGCCTGTATCGTAATTAACGGTGTCATTGCCACCATTGCAACCACTCCGAACGCGTCCGTTACAATATTTCCGCCCACGCTGACACATGCCCCCATAGCGAATGGCAGGAGAAAAGTCGCTGTCATCGGCCCGGAAGCTACCCCTCCCGAGTCAAAAGCTATCGCTGTAAATATCTTCGGAACTACGAACGACAAGATAAGAGCAAGGCCATATCCGGGAATAATAAACCATAAGATAGAAATTCCCGTCAATACGCGTATCATGGCAAGCCCGAGAGACACTGATACGCCGATAGACAAGCTCAGGCTCATAGCCCTTGCCGATACTGCGCCAGACGTAATATCCTCTACTTGCTTTGTCAGAACATAGACTGCCGGTTCTGCCAATACGATAAAATAACCAATCAGCATGCCGATCGGAACGATGATCCAACGATACGGATTCGATGCGATCACCCGCCCCAAGTAGTTCCCGGCCGGCATAAATCCCACATTCACCCCCGTCAGAAACAAAAATAATCCTGCATAAGTATATACAAGTCCAATGCCTATTTTAATCAATGTACGTTTCTGCATTCCCTTAAAGATAATCTGGAAAATCCCAAAAAATACGAGAATAGGAAAAAGCGAAACTGCCATCTCCCACATATACTTTGGAAATCCTTCCGCAAAGAGTCCCCAAAGTTCCACAGAGCTGTTAATATCAGGAATTTGTTCCGGTATGTACTCCGTACTCTCAGGATGATAAATCAGCCCTAATGCCAGCACCGACAATATCGGACCGATGGAACAAAGCGACACAAGGCCAAAACTGTCATCAGCCGCATGTCGGTCACTTCGGATCGCTGCAATACCTACGCCCATCGCCATAATAAAAGGTACCGTCATCGGTCCGGTCGTCACGCCTCCGGCATCAAATGCCACCGACAAAAAGCTCTTTGGCACGAAAAAAGCCAATACGATTACAAGCCCATAAAAGAATAAAAGCATATAGGATAACGGGATTCCAAACAACATACGCAGCAAAGCTACGACAAGAAAAATCCCCACGCCGAAAGCCACCGCAAAAATCAGAACCAGATTGGGAATCGACGGCACTTGTTCTGCCAAAACCTGCAAATCAGGCTCCGAAATCGTAATCACAACGCCCAATAGAAAACTCAGTATAACCATCACGGAAAGCTTTTTTGACTGAGTCATACACGTCCCTACCCGTTCTCCCATCGGTGTCATGGAAAGCTCTACGCCCAGCGTAAAAAGCATCATTCCTACAACCAAAAGCACGGCTCCTATTAAAAACGCCATCAGGATGCTGGGAGAAATAGGCGCTACTGTAAAACAGAGTACAAGCACGATCCCGATAATCGGCAGCACTGCTTTCAAAGCTTCATTAAATTTCTCCTGGAATTTCGTACGGTGTAATTTCAACTCTCTCTCTCCTTCAAATCTTTATAAGCCCGTTCTTCCATCACGCTCTTATAAGCGGGACGAATAATTTTATCCGCATTGATCAGCTCCTCCAGACGGTGCGCGCTCCAACCTACAATCCTTGCCATAGCGAAAATAGGCGTATACAATTCCAGCGGGATATCGAGCATACTATATACAAAGCCGCTATAGAAATCCACGTTAGCGCTCACGCCCTTGTAAATATTCCTTTTCTCGCCGATCACCTCCGGCGCCAGCCGTTCGATCATGGAATACAACTTAAAATCCTCCTTACGCCCCTTTTCCAACGCCAGCCGCTCCACAAACCCTTTGAAGATTACCGCCCTCGGGTCAGAAATGGAGTAAACGGCATGGCCCATGCCATAAATCAGGCCGCTTTTATCAAATACTTCCTTATTCAGCATCTTTGCAAGATAGTCCCGGATTTTTTCTTCGTCATTCACATCCTTTACATGCTTTTTAATATTCGACATCATTTCCACTACCTTGATATTCGCCCCTCCATGTTTCGGGCCTTTCAACGAAGACAGCGCGGCGGCGATCACCGAATAGGTGTCGGAACCGGAAGATGTTACTACTCGAGTCGTAAACGTAGAGTTATTGCCCCCTCCATGTTCCATATGCAGCACTAGGGCAATATCCAGCACTTTGGCTTCCAGCTCGGAATATTTCATATCCGGGCGCAGCAGCCGCAAAATATTTTCCGCTGTGGAAAGGCTGGCATCCGGCCTATGTATGTAAAGACTGTCGTCCCTTTCATAATGGTTATATGCCTGATAGCCATATACTGACATCATAGGAAATACGCTGATCAGCATCATGCACTGCCGCAAAACATTAGGAATACTCAGATCTGCCGCCTGTTTGTCATAAGAAGCCAATGTCAGCACGCTCTTTGTCAAAGAACTCATAATATCCTTGCTGGATGCTTTCATAATAACATCCCTTGTAAAATTGGTCGGAAGAGTACGCAGCATCGCCAGCTTTTCCTTAAACTCCTTCAGCTGTCCCCTATCCGGCAGATCGCCGAACAAAAGCAAATAGGCAACCTCCTCATACCCAAACCGGGAACTGTACTCGAATCCCCTTACCAAGTCAATGATATCATATCCCCGGTACAATAGCCTTCCTTCACAGGGAACTCTCTTTCCATCTATGATCTCCTGGGACTTAATCAGGGAAATATTTGTCAGCCCGGCAAGTACCCCTTCCCCGTTTTTATCCCTTAACCCTCTTTTCACGCCATATTTTTCATATAAGTCAATATCGATACGGTTGCTTTCCCTACAGACCTCTCCATATTTCACTGCGTAATTTTCTAATTGTTCTCTTTTACTGTTTCTTGTCATCCAAATCCTCCTTTTCTTTCTTCCCCTTGCTTTGTATCTCAGCGCCGAGTTCCATGCTTATATTATGCGCGATCTTTTTTGCAACTTGTCTCATGATCCGGCGTTCTTCCTCCGTAATACCTTTACAGACAATGCCCATCAGGCTTTCCCTCATTTTCAAAAGCTCCCCGCACACCGGCTCTGTTTTTTCTGTCAAAATCAAATGGACGCATCTCCGATCCTGCGCATCCGGTTTGCCCACCAGATATCCGCATTCCACAAGCTTATCAATTGCATGGGAGATATGCGCTTTTGAAAAATATTTGTTTTCTGCAATGTCCCTAGCCGTATTCCCTTTGCCTTTTTTTAGAAAAAGCAGTATCTCTATCTCCACCTTATGCAGCCCATATTTCTCTGTAATCAAATTGCTCATCTTCTCATAAAGCTTTTTGAATTGCTGTCCGTATAATAACATTTCAAACTCCGTATCCACCTTTTGTCCCTCTTGCCCTTTGATTTATGACTGTTTCTGCTTGTATTTCTCCTTCCAAACCGCCGGGAAAGCGGTTCAGGAATGAACAGTTTATATTTAAACTGTTCATTATTAAACTATATTCTCATAAAAAGCTGTTTATGTCAAGGGCGGCTCTTCGTGTTCTTTTCAGCATAGGAATTTTTTAGCAATCCTGAAGGGGCAATGAAAAAGATATAAAGATAGTATAATAGCAGATGCAATAGATGCAACGTTAAGATTGCGTTAAGAAACGGCATTCTGCCTTTCATCATTCATTTTTTCTCATTATAATAAAACCGAGTTGAACATAATTTTTACACCAGGAGGTTTTATTATGAATATTGGACTTTTAATTATTGCTTTTGTCGGGGGGCTTGTGGGTGTTCTTTCCACGTTATATTTGCTTTTCAGCTTTCCTGCTGTTCTGATCTGGAAGGTTTACCGCAGAGTAACGAAAGGAATACAGATGACAAAATAAAAAGTTTAAAATTGAGGAAAACGAACAAAGGCAGGGGCAATTCCCTGCCTTATATGCATATACATGAAAACGCTTTTACGCCGCTCCTATGTTTAATTTCTCCCAATAAGTCCAAAGTCTTGCTGTTGTTTTGCCTAGTTTCTTTTCTTTCTTGCCAGCTCCTCTCTCCTCTTGTATGTCATAATATATGACTTTGCCAGCATCTGTTCCCTCATCCCGTCCTTGGATATCCATTTCCACCGCCAACAAATCTTCCATATGAACTTTCAGCAGTTTGCTCAGCATGAGCAGATGATCCAAAGAAGGCAATACCCTTCCTTTAAACCAGCGATATACTGGCTGCGGGCATGACAACTGCAAATAATTCTGAATATCCTTTACTGTATATCCCTGCTCCACAACTTTCCCTTTGATCAAAGCTCCTGTCTTTTCCATATTGATCTTCGGATATTCTCTATGATCCATTACCACCCCATTACCTCCATTGTTTATCCATAGTATGATCATACCTTATCTTCCAACATTTGTCATTGGACAGTTAATCCAATTTATTGTGCCTCATCGGTATTGCCTTACTAATCTGTCTATTTCCGCATTCATCTGAACAATTACCGATTCCGGCCCTATAATCTTCGCCCCTTCCCCCAGTGCAATCACCCATGCCAGAAACTGGCGGCTGACTGCCACCTTTACATTTACCGTAAAATGTCCATTATCTTTTTTGATCAATGTCACATCTTTTCCGAACCGATCGATCATTACACCCGCAAGAGAATTTTCACATTCCATTTTTACTATCTCTTCTTCTCCAGCAAACATGCCGAACATTTTTCGGGCATAAACTGCCATGTCAAATTCCTGAAAGCACTTTTTCCCTTCCCTTTTTTCCCCGGTCATACCAATATGCAGCATCTTATCCACGCGGAAATGCTTTATCTTATCTTCCTGGCTGTCAAAAGCGATCAGATAATAATTTTCATCATCCCAGGAAAGTGCCCACGGACTTACTATATACCATGCGCCATCTTTCCTTAATTCCATTTTTTTATCTACATTCCATTGAAAATATTGAAAAGTGATTTTAGAATTTGCGCCAATAGCAGAATGAATCATATCCACATTATAGTAAATACTTTCGTTCATCGTCTTGATCCGTCCCGCTACATACACCTGTCGGTGCAGTTGGGAAGCTTCATATTCGCTTGCGAGGCTTTCTATCTTTTTTATCAATTCATGGGATTTTCTGACGGTAATAAACTTTGCCGCCTGAACAGAATCCACCAGCAATTTTAGTTCTGCTAATTCAAATCCCCTGTTCACGACACAATAATAATAGGTTCTGTCCATCTGTTTCCCTATAATGTCCATGCCGTATTGACGCAGACTCTCAATATCGCTGTACAAACTCTTCCGCTCTGCCCTGATTCCATAAGCCTCCAATGAACTTATAATCTCATTCATTGTAATGCTATGTTCTTCATCCGTTTTTTCCAAAAGGATTTTCATCAAATATATGATTTTCAGTTTTTGATTAATCCCCTTTGCCATATTTTCCTCCTGCTTCGTATTCTTTGCTGCTTAATCGATATCCTTCTCTCATCCATTGGAACATAGCCCATGCACATACCATTATACAAATTGTGCCTGCGATCCAATAATCCTTCCACCAGAAAGGCCGGATATGCAGCATCCTAATGACCCATCCAATAACAAACACAAGTGTTCCCGCAGTTAACCCCCAATATATCCCATAGCCGCCCCAGGCAAACATTGCACGGTAATTTTTTGAAAACTTATACCACACCCAAACCGGCTTATAATTTTCTCCGTACATTAATTTCATTCTATAATCAAATATACTTTTTGAGGGTATTCTTATATATTCATAACGGCAAAACCACCATGTCATTAGCACGATCATGGCAAAACCGATTAAATTCGCTGTAAACAAAGCTCCCCAGCCATATCCCAAACGGCTCACCAAAGGATTTCCCTCTTTCGCCAAATCCGGCGTATTCACGAATGTTACGAATCCATCCATCAAATGGATCAATAAATTTCCGGCAGATAACCGAAGAAACCGATATTTCGTTTTCACTCCAGGCTTCCAAAATATGAGCATAGCCGCTGCAAACAATCCCAGCATTACAAAAATAATAATTCCTGCCATAAATCCATTTCCCATTTTTCCTGCCAGAAAAATAGAAGTAGGGCCGTCTGCCCCTCCGATGACAGAAACAAAAGTTTCATTATTTTCCATCAAATTCTTATCTCCATGTCATATAAATATACGAATCTGTGCAGTCGAGTAGGGAAGAGACATCTTCCAGCAGCAAACTTCCATATGCGGACCTGCGCATAATAAAGGAACTGCCGCACTGCGACAGTTCCTTCTGTGGGATTTCAGTTCCTTAACCATGCAAGATCAAATTCAGTAAAATCAGAAATGCAATGCATGGCTCCTGCTCGAATCAATTCAGGATGGATAGGATTGCTTCCAATACCTATAATTACTCCTGCACCATTCTCTTTTGCATAGTGTATTGACCCTATGCTGTCTTCGATCACAATACATTCAGAAAATGCCGTCCCCAATCTTCTGGCTGCCTCTAGCTGCATTTCTCCCTTATTGGCATATGCTCCATCATCATAGACACACATCCCACGCTCAAACCATTGTCCCAAGTGAAATGTGTCAAAATAAAAATCTACATTATCTATAATGGAAGCAGTAGCTAAAGCATATGGAATACTTTGCTTCTTTAATTCCGAAAATAATTTTTCGGCTCCCGCCGTCAGATGCACCTTCTCTGGATTTTTGTAACAGAGATCCCTATAAAGCGCTTCTTTGCGGACAGACACCTTCTGTCTTTCTTCCTTTGTCAAATCAGGGGCAATAGTATGAATCAATTCATCATTATTTTGCCCGCAGAATAATGCGGGATCCAGTTCCTGATCTGCTTCATTGCTTATTTCTTTATAAATCTCTGACCATGCTTCCATATGGAAGCATGAGTCAAAGAAAAGAGTACCATTAAAATCAAATATGACTGCTTTCATCGTCTTACTTTAGAAGAGTCCGACCAATGCCCCAACAAGACCAATTACCAGCAACAAACCGATACAAGCAACCGGCTTCCAGCCTTTCTTCTTCATCAGATAGAAAAGAAGAAGTGTAAGGGTTAACGGAATCAGTTTCGGAAGCACACCATCCAAAATGCTCTGGATAACAATGGGGCTTTCGCCGTTTGCAATTTCCAGAGAGATGGTTGTTCCACCATAGTTGGATGTCAAAGCACCAACAATGAATACACCAAGCATGGAAGCTGCACGGGTAAACTCTTTCGCGTTAGCCGTCAACATTTCAATAGCCTTGGATCCCAGTTTATAGGACCAGCCCATCAGCCAGAAACGTACACCAAACTGTACAATGTTGAAAATCAACAGGAACAGGATAGGACCCGCAAGGGAACCGTTAATTGCCATGTTCGATGTAATACCTGCTGTAATCGGAACCAGAGTAAACCAGAAAATAGCATCTCCGATACCGCCCAAAGGACCCATTGCAGCCACACGTACCGCACGGATGGTATTGATATCTGCTTTCTGCTGTTCCAGAGATAATACAATACCCATTACGAAAGTTACAAGGAACGGATGCGTATTGAAGAACTCAAGGTTGTGCTGCATAGAAGTCTCAAGGTCTTCTTTGTCATCTGCATGAATTTTCTCAAGACCCGGCAGGATACAATATAACCATCCAGCCGCCTGCATTCTTTCATAGTTGAAGGATGCCTGCAGATTCAGTGAACGCCATACCATCTTATTCAGAGTTTTTTTATCCAACGGCTGAGCCGGTGTCAAATTATTATACTGTGTTCTATTAGATGCCATCTTCTTCACCTCCATTTGCGCTTCCTGCATTCTTCTTAATTGCAACGCGTGTCTGGAAGTCGTTCAGTGCGATTGCAATACCAACGAATGCGATAAGGATCAGAGCGGAACCACCCAGTTCCGGGATGAATCCGATAATTGTTGCAAGTGCAAAACCTGCAAAGTAAATGCCCCACAGGTCATTGGACAACATGATACGAAGCAGAGTAGCAAAACCAACGAAACGCATCATTCCGCCTGCTGCGCCGAGACCAGCCATGATCCATGCAAAATCCTGGGACAATTTGTCTAAAGTAACCCCAAGAGCGCTTCCGCCGATCAGACCAGCGATACATACGATCGCGAACAAAAGACCAAGAACTCCCATAGCCAGATAGTTCAAACGAACGATACCTTTTGTGTCGCCCTTTTCTGCCATCTTATCTGCTACGGACATAACCGGAGACATTGCCGTAAACAGTAATGTCACCATATACTGGCCGATCAATGCAAAAGGTACTGCAAGACCAACTGCTGCCGTGGTGTCAAGTCCGGAAGAAACTGCGAATACAGTTGCCATAATTCCACCGATAACCGCATTGGGGGGCTGTGCTCCGCCGACAGGCATGTTACCGATTGTCATTAACTGATATGTACCACCTACTATAAGGCCGGTCGGGAGGTCGCCAAGGATAGCGCCGATTACTGCACCTGATACGATAGGCTGATACAGAGATTCTAACAAGTCGAATTGGTCGATGGCTACGATAAACGCCCATACGCCAACCAGAATAATCTGAATTGCATTAAATTCCATGATTTATACAATCTCCTTTCTCTAATAATTAGTAGTTACTCATTATTTGAACAATTTTTCAATGTTCTCCGTGCCCTCGGAAGGAACTCTTCTGATTTCAAGTTCCACGCCAAGATCACGCAATTTTGCAAAGGCAGCTACATCGCTGTCGTCCACGGCTACAGAGCCTGCTACCTGACGCTTTCCTTCTGCCATATGCATATTACCGATGTTCACTTTTTTGATCGGCACACCGCCCTCCACAAGCGTCAATACGTCTTGCGGTGTCTCGCATACAATAAAAATCATCTGCTTGTCAGATGCCTTATGAATGGTAGAAATGGTTTTTTCCAATGTCCAGTAACGCATAGCCGCATAACTCGGTGCCGCCATATCCATAAGACCTTGGCGGAGCTTGTCGCCTGCTACATTGTCGTTTGCTACCAGAATCAGATTTGCGCCAATGCTGCCACACCATTGAGTGGCCACCTGACCATGAACCAAGCGGTTGTCTATTCGCGTCAAAACAATATTGGGCATAATTCTCCCTCCTTCAATTATGATTCTTTTCTGAAAATCCCATTCAGATTTCTTTATTATAAAACTTTCTACAAAATTAGTCTTTGTACCTTTCAACAGATTATTTATTCTTTTCGATTTTTTTATACTATTTTAATTTTTTTACCTCACTTTTTATATTTGAAAGCCTTTTTACCATAATATTTTAGTCATAGTGCATAATAATTTTTCTCCAAAGAATACATCTTCTTCCATTCATTCTTAAGAATTTTCCAAGATTTTATAGACATTTTCTGTAAAAAAATATATACTATTCCTAGTTATGGAGGTTACATATGCAATTAAAAACATCGAGTACAGAATTTGAAAAATATGGTTCTGTCTACGAAAAGCCCTTGGATCTGGAAGAATGCGGCATGATCAGCCGGAACTGGCATTTGATTGCCAAGCGCTCTGTCAGCCAGCTCTACCGCTTCGACTGTGAAGTCTATCTCGAGATGCAGGGAGGCATGGCCGCCCTACTGGTCGGCGATGCTCCGTATGCAGACCAATTAACAGCATTCGCCGTTCATCGGCTGGTAAGGCTCAAACCCGGGATTTATTTTTCTCTTGTAGCCGTTACATCCAACATTACTTGCAAACTGATTACCACCGCGTCCTACTCGTCTACTGTAGAGGCACTATCCCCTCCTTACTTATTTGAACGAATTCTCCCCCGCATCCGAATCAGCGAAATACTTGGATATTATTACTCCATCCGCAACTCCGGCTACCAGTTCAGAGGCGAGACACATGCCTATTTTGAACTCACTTACGTTGACCGGGGGTGCATGACATCGGAAATCGACGGGAAATCTTATAACCTGAAGGAACGGGAACTGATCATTTACGGCCCTGGCCAGTTTCACACGCAACGGATCCCTGAAGGATGTTCCTGTTCCTATGTAACGATTATCTTCGATATGGAAACCATTGTCTATGACGTAGAAAGCACGCATTATGAACTGCTTTTAAATAAAGTTTTCGGTTATGACAAGAAAATACATACCCTGGTCAAAACTTTCGTAATGGAAAGCACCTCGCAGCTTCCCTATATGAACAGTTTGATGCTCTGCCTTCTCCAGGAAACCATTGTCCGGCTTCTCCAGTCCGAATTTATCGGGCAAAAGCACGAACGGACTGTGACGGATGCAAGGCAGCATTACCAAGACGAACTTTTGGAGAAGATCCTCGCTTACATCGACGAGACAATCTATGAACCGATCACCATTGCGGAGATCTGCCAGAAATTTTCGTTGTCCCGGTCTTCTTTGCAGATTTTATTCAAGGAAAGCATGAACCAGCCGCCCAAGAAATATATCAACGAACTGAAACTGGAAACCAGCCGGCAGATGATATGCGAAGGAAAATATACAATCAGCGAGATCGCCCTTATGCTCGGGTTTAACTCAATCCACTATTTTTCCAGAGCATTCACGCAAAAGTTCGGAATGGCTCCGAGCGAATATTCCAAAATGCTCTACAAGCCTTGATGCCTCGATGCAAATCAGCTCGGCCAGTTTCCTTTCATATAAAAACAGCCCACAGCAGAATGCAATGTGTACTCTGCTGCGGGCTTATTTTTTGCCCGGTATTTATGAATCGACCAAGGCTTGGATCGCAAACCGCGAAATCTGGATGACCGTGCTTTTAGCCACTTCCACATTTACCGTTTCCTCTTCTATGCCCACGACTCTTCCGTAAATCCCTCCGGCAAATATTATTTTACTTCCGATTTTCAGCTCCGTATGGACCTCTCCCAAAGTTTCCCTGCGTTTCCGTACATTTTTTGCAGAAATAATAGCGAGGATCAGCCCAATGACTCCCATAATCACCGCTAAAGTGATACAAGTCCAGCCGATTACTTCCCAGTTAATATTCATAGCTTATCTCCCAGCGCCTCCTATGAGTGCAGCGGCACACTCCTTTTGAAGCAAAACTTAAGGTTAAATTCCGTCTTCTTCCGCATTGTCCTCATGAGCCGTAAGCTCAAACCGAACAATATAATCTTTTCCTGTCTCGATCAGCGACTGAGCCATATCCAGGGGTGAATCGAACGCCGCCATTGCCATAGAGCCTTCAATCAGCATAGGAAGGTTGGAACCTGCCAACACTTCGATTGCCTGGTCCGGCCGTGCAACCTTGCATTCCACTGCACTCTTGAACGGAGAGCCTCCCGCCAGATCGGAAAGAACAAGAACGCCGTCACAATCTTTTAACTCATCCAGTCCCTTATTTATGTTCTCTGTCAACGTATCCGTAGAATGATCCGCTTCAAAATCCACATAAACAATATTTTCCGTATTGCCTGTAATCAGCTTCAGGCTGGAGCCAAGCCCGGTCGCAAAATGGCCATGCCCAGTAATCAATAACCCTACCATAATAGTACCCTCCTATTTCAATGTATATGGATATAATGTTACGCCCTTCACTACCCTGTTTACCTCTCCGGTAGGACATGGATTGTCCGGCGTGATTCCCAGCGCCAGGGATTTCATCGCTGCAAGGGTCTGCGCAAATACAACATATGCAAAACCGAGAAGAACATTTTCCATCGGCTGGCCGATCGACAGTTCCACCGTGTAATCTACCAGTTCCTTCGCTTCTTCACAAGGCGTATTCATCACTGCCACAATGCGGTTTTTCTTTCTCTGGGGACTCATTTCCTTGATCAAATCCAGCTCGTATTTCCTGCGGTATGGATCGTCGCTCAAATATATAACAGTCAATGTCCTGTCATCGATAATCGATTTGGGGCCGTGGCGGAATCCGAGCGGGGAATCATACATGGTCGCCACCTGTCCTGCCGTCAGTTCCAGCATCTTCAGGGCAGATTCCTGAGAAACACCTTTTAACGCCACATTGCCCAAGTATACGATGCGGTTGAAATCAAATTCATCCACGATCTTCTGCGCCACAGGGTATCCGTTCTCCAAAAAGTCTGTTGCAGCCTCGCCGACTTTCTCAATTTTCGCCGTAATCTCATCCAGACGATCCAGGTTAAACGCCAGATAGGTTGCCATATACATATTGGAAAAGCTGGATGTCATGGCAAAGGACTGGTCATGGGTCTCCGGTGTCAGATTCAGGGCGAAGCAGTTCTTTCTTTCTCCCGCCATTTTAGAAAGGCTTCCTTCATGGTTGCATGTCACAAACAGATGATACAAGTTCTGGCATACAACTTCCGCAGCTTCCACCGCGCCGATCGACTCGGGGGAATTGCCGGAACGCCCAAAACTTACAAGAATTGTCGGCTTCGTACGGGAAAGGAAATTTTCCGGGGAAGGCACGATATCTGTCGTTGCATAAGATTTTACCTTATAGCCATATCTTCCGTTCAACGCCTGGTATAAAGAATTCCCTACGAATTCACTTGTTCCCGCCCCCGTCAGCACGATATCAAAATCCTCTGCCTTTAACACCTGGTCCAGAAACGCCTGGAGTTCATCCTTGCAGCCTGCAATCTGTGCGCAGGTCTTCTTCCATGTAGAAGGCTGCTGGTTGATTTCCGTCAGTGTGAACACAGAGGAGGTCTCTTTCATCTTTTCCGGGGAAATGTCAAAAATGTTCATTTTTTTGTCCTCCTTATATAATTCATTTTCTAATGACATAAAGTATGTAACATATACTTTTCGCAACGTATGGTTAAATTATACCGCAGTATTTTCACAAAAAACAATACAGCTACTAAAACTGATAATGAATCACTCAAAAAATACAACTTCATTCGCTTATTCAATGCTATAATGAGATATAATAATAGAAATAATTAAATTTTCAGACAGGAGGTTTTTTTCATGCTAATTCAAGGTAAAAAAATGTGGATTGCAGATCAGTTTATGGCAGCCGAGCTTGATATAAGGGATGGCAAAATTGCAGATATCCTTCCTTACGGCAGTCGGCCCGCCGATGTCGATTACGAAGATCTGAGGATCGTTCCCGGATTCCTGGATATCCACTGCCACGGCGCATACGGCTTTGATACGAATGATGCCAATGAAGAGGGGCTGCGTAACTGGACAAAAAATGTAGTCAGCGAAGGCGTGACCGGTTTTCTGGCCACCACCATCACGCAAAGCGAAGAGGTTCTTACAAAAGCGGTAGCCAACGTAGCCAAAGTGATGGAAGACGGCTATGAAGGCGCTGAAATCCTGGGCATTCATTTTGAAGGACCTTATCTGGACATGGTATATAAGGGCGCACAGCCGGAACAGCATATTGTCAAGCCCACGATCGAACAGTTCAAACGCTACCAGGAAGCGGCCAAAGGAAATATCCGCTATATTACCATGGCGACTGAAACCGATGATGACTTTGCCCTGACTCATTATTTGACGGAGAACCATGTTGTTGTCAGCATCGGTCATTCCGCAGCGACTTATGAACAGGCGGCCATGGCCTACGCGCACGGCGCACGTTCCATGACCCATGTATATAACGGCATGACGCCTTTTAACCACCGCGCCAATGGTTTGGTCGGCGCCGCTTACCGTATCCGCACGATGTACGGCGAGATCATCTGTGACGGCAACCATTCCACGACAGCCGCGCTGAACAACTATTTTATGTCGAAAGGCCCTGACTATTCCATCATGATCTCTGATGCCCTGATGGCAAAAGGCTCTCCGGCAGGAAGCCGTTATATCTTCGGCGGCAACGAAATCGAAATCTATCCCGACGGAAGCGCCCATCTGACCTCCACCGGCGGCCTGGCAGGTTCTACCCTGAAGCTGAACGACGGACTCCGCATTCTGGTGGAAGAAGCCATGGTGCCGTTTAACTATGCGATCAATTCCTGTACGATCAATCCCGCCCGCTGCATCGGCGTAGATAACCGCAAAGGTATGATCGGCGTGGGCATGGATGCCGATCTGGTCGTTCTCGAACACGACTACCAGGTCCGCCAGACCTACCGTATGGGCCAGCCCCAGCTGCCTTGATGATTAGCTACCGATGAATTGCGAAAGGAGAAAAACAATGAAACACCCGATTCAAGAAATGATGGAACAACGCAGGCAAGGAAAGAAGTGCGGGATTCCTTCTTATTGTACCGCTAACCCGCTGGCACTTGAAATTATATTAAGACGCGCCAAACTGCTCCATGCGCCTGTGCTGATCGAAGCCACGGCAAACCAAGTCAACCAATACGGAGGCTATACCGGAATGCTTCCCAAAGATTTTTATGAAATGATCCAGAAAATGGCCGGGGAAATCGGTGTTCCCAAAGAACTGATCATTCTGGGCGGCGACCATCTTGGTCCCCTGACCTGGCAGAACCTTCCCGAGAAGGAAGCCATGGAAAAATCCGTTGAATTGGTTTACCAGTATGCAAAAGCAGGATTTACGAAAATTCATTTGGATACCAGCATGAAAGTAGCCGACGACCCGGAAGGACTTTTGTCTACAGAAACCATCGCCCGCCGCGGAGCGGAGCTTTATAAAGCCTCCATGAAGGGATATGAAGAGCGGAAAGCAGAAGTTCCCGATGCCATGCGCCCTGTCTTTATTATCGGAAGCGAAGTTCCGATTCCCGGCGGCGCGCAGGAAGCGGAAGACAGTCTGTCCGTCACCAGCCCGGAGGCATTCCAGGATACCGTTGCCACCTATAAACATATCTTTGAAGAAGCCGGCGTAGGGGAAGGCTGGAAAGATGTCGTGGCCGTTGTTGTACAGCCCGGCGTAGAATTCGGCGATGACCAGGTATTCCTTTATGACCATGATGCGGCAACTGCTCTTTGCGCTGCGCTGGAAAAATATCCCGAAGTATGCTTTGAAGGCCACTCCACCGATTACCAGAGCGCGGAATGCCTGAAAAACATGGTAAATGACGGCATTGCTATTTTAAAGGTAGGCCCCGCCCTGACTTATGGGCTGCGAGAGGCTCTGTTCGCCTTAAGCTTCATGGAAAAAGAATTGGTGCCGGAAGAAAAACAGGCCGATTTTATCGGAACGTTGGAAAAAGTGATGTTAGCAGAACCCGGCAACTGGCAGAAGCACTACCACGGCGATGACAAGCAGCTGGCACTGGCGAGAAAATACAGTTTCTCTGACCGCGCCCGTTACTATATTGGCCAGCCCGAAGTCACCGAATCCATCAACCAATTATTCGATAACCTGCGGGAATATCCGATCCCTATGAATATGCTCCACCAGTATATGCCCGTTTCCTACGCGAAAGTGCGTGACGGCGTTCTGTCTTTAGAGCCGAAGGAACTGGCTTTGGACGGTGTCACCAACTTTATGCTGGATTACGAATATGCAGTAGCCGAGTAAAATAAAGCCAAAAATCGGGCCGGAGAAGATGACTCTTCTCCAGCCCGATTTTTTTAATTTAAATTTTTTAATTTAATCCCCCGGGAAAAGAATTCCCGCTTTCTTCCTCGCCGATTCCAAGACTTCCATCACATCGACCATAACGTCAAGTCCCTGATAAATCGTATCATAATCTTCGTCCAATAAAAGCTTCGCCAATTTTTCCACTTCATAAAACCATGGGTTTGGCTTCTCCTGCTCGTTAAAATTTTCCTCCGAATCCTTCGTGACCACTTGGACTTCAGCCATTCTGTTGCTTCCGCTTTTCACATAAATATAGCCTTTTTCCCCTTCAATCTGAAAAGAATTCACGCCCCAGGTATCCTTTGCCCCTGCCGATTCGCTGACAAACCCGTCATATTTCATAACCAGAATTCCTGAAGTATCCGCCAGCCCTTCATAAATGTTCGGATAATAAACAGCCTCCTGTGGTTTTCCAAACAAAGCCACATTCAGGTACACATTGTAAAAATTAATATCCATCAGGCATCCGCCGCCATATTGGGGATTGAAGACATTGGGCTTCTCGCCTTTCAGCACCTGGTCATAACGGCTGGAATACTGGCTGAAACTGCCAAGCACCAGCTTCACTTTTCCAACCTTGGGAAGTTCTCTTTTTACCACTTCAAAGTTAGGCAGGAATGCAGTCGGCACCGCGTCCACCAGAAGCAGACGTTTCTCCTTCGCCAGCGCGGCCAATTCCCGCGCCTGTTCCGCCTTCGTGCAGAACGGCTTCTCACAGACTACGTTTTTGCCTGCCAGCAACGCTTTTTTTGTCTGCTCATAATGCAGAAGGTTGGGAGATGCAACATAAACCACATTGACCTCCTCATCCTTCAAAAATTCATCCAGATCCGTATACACTTTATCCGCGCCATACTCTGCCGCAAGCCGGCCTCCCTTTTCTTCGGTTCTCGAATATACCGCCGCAAGCCGGATCCCGTCCGTAACCGCCACATTATCGAGTATCGAATGCACGATAGGTCCCGACCCGATCGTACCCAGTCTGATTTCTTCCATAGTATCTCCTTTTATATGCCCTTTCTGTCTCGTTCTATGCGCCGCATCCCCTTCTTTATTCCAGCACTTCCGAGACCACAGTCACCGGCGTCATCCTTGTACTGCTGATATTGCTCCCTACATACGCGAAATAAAGCGATACAGCCACTGCCGCCGCAATAACGCCCCCGATCACAGCCCTTTTCAAGACCCTCATTATCCCTCTCTCCTCCTAACCTCTTCGATCTTCCCTTCTGAAACCTTATAAATTATATCACAGTTCTCAATCGTATTCAATCGATGGGCAATAATAATCATCGTCTTTTTCCCATGGAAACTGTTGATCGCCTCCATCAAAGCCGCCTCCGTTTCATTGTCCAGCGCCGAAGTCGCCTCGTCGAACACGAGTATCTCGGGATTATGGTACAGCGCCCTGGCAATGCCGATCCTCTGCCGCTGCCCGCCAGAAAGCCTTACCCCTCTATCGCCCACCTTCGTATCCAGCCCTTCCGGCAGAGATTCCACGAAATCTTTCAACTGCGCTTCTTCCAACGTTTCCCAAACCCTTTTTTCATCGATATCCTCCACCTTAATGCCAAAACCGATATTTTCCCTTATGGATTCATCCACCAGGTAAATAGTCTGGGGAATATAGCCGACCTGGGCCAGCCAGGAAGCATAGCTTTCAAAAATATTTTTGCCGTCACACGTAATACTCCCCTCCTGCACATGCAGCAGCCCTAGTATAATATCCACCGCCGTTGACTTTCCTGCCCCGGAAGTTCCCATAATGCCCACCGATTTTCCATAGGGAATCGTCATATTCGCCTGGTCGAAAATCTTTTTCTCCGTATTCGGATAAGCATAGGTAATATTTTTCAGCTCGATCTTATCGTGGATCCCCATTTTCTTTCCGTAATCCCCGGTTCTCAGATAGCTGTTTTCCTCCATGCTCTTCCTGCTGACTTTCATATTCTCATAAACATAATCCAGGCAGGGCTGGTTATAGGCGATCTCCGCCAGATAGGTATTAATCCTGTTCAGACACGGCATCAGCCGGATCGCCGCCACCGCATAAATGGATAGCACAGTAACAAGCTTATCCACATCGTTGCCCGTCCCGATATATACCATAATATACCCCACCAGACTGCCGATAAACACCGTCTCGATCAAATTTTTCGGGATGCAGTTCAGCACCGCATATTTCTGGGAAAGCGTCGCCCCGTATCTCCCGGAATTTTCATAATTATACGCAAAAAATTCTTCCCGGTGGAGAACCTTCACATCTTTTATCCCATAAATAGCCTGTATTCTCCACTTGGCGATCCTGGACTGGATCTCCTGGTTCTTTTTCCCCAAAGCATTCAGCCTCGGCTTCATCCCCTTGCTCATCAGTACGGTGACAATGCCGAATACGCCCACCATCATCACCGCCATCTTCCAGTCGGTTACGACGAGGACTCCTGCCAGAAAGATAAATACAATAGCTTCGGATGCAAATTGCAGCAGAACCATCATCAGCTGGAACAGATTGGGAATATCGGAATCCGTCATTCGAAATACCGTCGGGATATCCGCATCCAAATAGAACTCATATGGCCTGTTTAGAAATTCCCGCAGCACCTGACTGATCATTTTATTTTTATTTATGGTAATAAAACGGTTCTGTTCATAAGTCAGCCATACCGTATACAGATTTTTCAATACATAAACCGCAATAAGCATCGCCAGCAGGAACATGGTAAAAGCCTGCATATTCTCTATATGCAGGATATCCATCACCGTTCCCACGATCTCGTAGCTCTGCAGGGATTCCTGGTCCAGAATCACCGAAATCACCGGCAGCATTGCAGAAACTCCCAGCGTTTCCACAATACCCCCTACAAAAATCATAATTCCCAGGAACATCAGATGCACTTTCTGTTTCCGGTTAAAAATTGCCATCAATTTTTTATACATATTATCCATCCTCTGACTTTTATAAGCCGATTCCCTTCTTCAGCCGGTATTCCAGCTTCCTCAGTTTCTTCATCCGTTTTCCCCTGATCGAGTCCTGGAACTGGATCAAAGGTATCCTCTCTTCCAGTTTTTGGTCAAACAGCGCCTCATCGTTCATCCATTCATTCTCTTCGTAGGATTCGCAAAATATAACCGGCAGCATCCGCTCCACATGGTGCGCCTCCGATGGAAAGCTGGGCGACATCCCATAATTCATAATCTTATTCATATTCCGATAAAACTCCGGCGTATGTTTTTTAATCTGGGAACGCCCCACAATATAACAGGCTCCTGGGGAAAATACGTTGTATTTCGGTATCACCGGTTTTTTATAAAGGAAAGCGAGCAGACTGTTATATTCGTCAAAATAACGGTGAGGATGATTTTCGGACTCCACATACCAGGAAGTATTTTCCTCCAGATAATGGGATTCGCTTACTAAGCATTCGATCGGATCCTCTTCCCTTGACATAATCCCCTGCTCCTTCAGCTTTGCAAAAATATCCTTGTCCTCATATAAAAAGGTGAAATATTGGTTGTCGTAAACACGGTCAAAATATTGCCTGGAGCAGTGGCGGCCCAGCATATTTCCCTTGCACAGGCATACATATTCCGGCAGACTGTCATAATAATCCGCAAAATACTGGAAATAGGTGGTGATATTATGCCCTGTATTCTCGATATGCACGTAATGGTATCCCCGTCTTTCCAGCTCTTTCGTCACCTTCGGGTCGGTGGAGGCATCGTAAATAATATAGTCCCTGCAATATTCCACCAGCTTCTCCGGCACCGTATTGAAATTATGAATCACAAAAAAAGTGTCCGTTTTCTTCATTTTCTTCCTCACATTCCTCTGTCCCGTGATCATTGCCCCTCTTCCCACTCGTCTCTTGGGACAACCTTTATACTGTTCAATCCGTATTTCATACGGAAAACTTCATTCATCCAAAAATCATCCTCCATGGAAATATCGTTATCATACATAAAACTATACTTTGTCTGGAATTCCGGCCTTAGCATGGGGAGCGTCAGATCATAATTCCCCTGCCCCGTCTGCTCCAGGATATACGTCTCCCTCTCGTTCACCTCGCGCAGAACCCTTGCCAGGTTCGCCCCGTTTTCCGTATAGGAAAAGAACATCCAGATCGTTGCCGCGACGATTCCTCCTGTTTTCAGCGCAATCAGCAAAGTATCCTCTTTCCGGATTCTCTGGATCATCTGTATACATGCTATGGCAAAAAAGATATTCGCCCCGAAATAAGCGCGGGGCATCGGTTCCGGCGTCAGGATCAGGACGTAGCTTGTTGCCAGCCCTGCCAGGCAGAAAATAAAAGAATCCGCCAACTCTTCCAGTTTTCTTCCTTTATAGAGCAAATATGCGCAAAGCAGACAGATCACTACGATATAGACCATCATATATGCATTGACCGCCTTATTGATCTTCAATCCCCTGCTCACATAAACCATAAAGCCGCTGTACGCTTCATCCGCTTTCATCAGCGCCCCCCTCGCCTTGTTGCCGGGCGCTGCCACCATGGCAAGGAAACCGACAGCCATACCGGCGATTCCAGCGATTGTCCATGGATATATTTTCTTCTTTTTTCGGAAAGAAAGAAAAGCAAACAGCAAGGCGATCAATATCCCGCCCCCGGATGTATTCTCATTTCCCCACCCGGCCAATATTCCAAAAAGAAACAGCAGCACACTGACTGGAACCGCCTTTTTCCAAAGTCCTCCTTTTTCCATGGCTCTGTCAGAAGCTATGGCCCCACCGAAAACAATGCGTTCGCCGGAATCCATGCAATAACGGAACACCGTCAGAAAGCCCAGCAGGATCACAACTCCCCAAAGATAATTGCAGGCTCCTCCCAGCCACAAAACGGTCTGGTCAAAATCCACGCTGAAATTCCATACGCACAGATTAATCAGTACCAGAAGAAAAACATCATATTTTTTCCGATCTTTTACATTGCAATAAATCAACAAAGTAAGCGCCACAAAGCAAAGACTGTTGCATAGGTCAAAAACCCGCTTCGGCATCAGGCTGAATATTTTCAAAATAATCTGAAGCACCGATCTCCCCGTCCATGTCATATACTGCTTATATTCCTGCCGGAATATGTCCAGCAGCGAACGATATTCCGATGCCTGGAACAACAGGTCGTCCGACATAAGGGGAGTCATAAAATTATAGGCCCATATTGCCGCAAAACTGATTGCCAGGCAAATGAAAAAAAATATTCTTCTTCCCCTGTCATTCCCATATATTTTCTTCACTATATATTCTGCTCCTTTCTGCTGTCCCATGCCGCCCAGTCTCCCGGCCTCTTTCGCCGGACATTTTCCGCAGCCCTTTACTGCGGAAAGGACCGGCATATATGTTCCACCAGCTCCTCGCTTCCCTCTCCAAACTTACGCGCAAACAGATAATGCCCTTTCATCAGGATATCGTAATCCTCTTCGGTCAAAAATTGGGCAACTCCTCCAGGACTCCATTTATTATAAAACAAACTCGTATTTTTTACAGTATCTTTATAAGGCGAATCCATAATCATATTATGGAAGAAAAATTCCTCTCCGATATTGCATGTCTTCAGCTGTCTCAAATATCCAGGATTCTTTTCCACGAATTCCAGCGCATAATCAATGAAAGCACGGGAAAGATGGGAGTAAAACAGCCCATGGTACCGAAACCTGAGCTTTCTTCTGATCCCAAGCCTGCTCTGCACTTTCAAAAAATAATAATCAAAATTATTGCCAAATTCTGTTTTTTTATCATACCAATGCAGGAAATGGTAATAGATGAACCACGGATCGATCGCGTGATCCACATCGATTTCATCCAGATCATCCATTTGGATATAATTCGCATTTGGAGTCTTTTCAAAGAACGCCGCCACTTCACCGATAGGGCGCGTAATAAACGAATTGCCGCTTATGATGTGGAAATAGTCATATTGCCCGTTTTTTAACGCTTCTTTTATCAAATAAAGAACCGCGCTGATATGCTTGTAACTTCCCCAGTTTATTCTATACCGGGAATATAAAAATACTCCTTCTTTCCTCGCTGCCCAATCCATGAATTCTTTCGGCATCCGGGTTTTTTTATCCATATGAATATAGCAGTCGATCCCGCCGGAAGTATAGATATCCACCGTTTTCTCTATCCAGTCAAAATCTTTATAGGCAGTAATCAAAAAGGCCTGTCTCATTCTCTGTTTTATCCTTCCTTTTTATCCTCATTTTACCTGTCATCCGCTCATGTATCTATGATTATAGCAAAATGTGCCTGTCATTTCAATAAACTTATCCTGCGCCTGCGGAAATTGATTTCCCGATCTTGTTCCTTCCTAAATTCGCGTACTAAATTCATGTATTGCAATAAAATATTTACACAGAAATATAAATATGATAGAATGGGACAAAATAAGACAATAAAAGCAGCATATGACAGATGTACACGCCAATGCTGCTTCTTTTTACGAAATGAGGTAAAGCTTATGGGCATTAAGATAAATGGATGCAGCGTGTCACCGCGCGAACTGGATATTCTTCATATATTATGGGCGGCCGGCACACCCCTTCTGGCATCCGAAATCATGGAATCCAATGACGAGCTGAGGCTGGCAACCGTACATACTACACTGACCAGGATGCTGAAAAAAAACCTGATCGCTGTGGCGGATTTTGTTCGGAGCGGCAATGTATTCGGCCGACGCTACACTCCGCTGGTCAGCCGCCAGGAATTCGAAGCGCAGAATCCTGTTGGGTGATTTTGAGGTTTCTTTTTTTATCAAATCAACCATTTTCCTTCACAATTTTCTTGCCTTCTTTTATAAATGCTCTTTCTGTTAAAAATGTTGCTCAATCGTCACTGAACATTAAACATAGTTTCTCATCTTTGTTCTTGTAGCTCCCAGTTGCTATTTATGTACTCTATCAGCAAGTTTTCTACTTTCCATTTATTATCCTGTGCTAATCGGAGATTCTTTTTTGATGTATATACATAAAAAATCTGTGTATCATGCAAACTGTCCTTTCCTGTATTTATGGCTTTTTCTTTTCCATACATCACTTCCATGAACGTAGATTTTTCTATATCATCAAGTACAATGTATATCGGATTTTCTTCCATTTTTCTTTTATTGCTTATAAATGCGCCTTCTCTGATAATTGCAAATTGGAAATCAAAACCATATTCTTTTGCAAATTTTTCAAAAAAACTTACAAGATATATGGGGATAGTATATTGATCCCGCTTTTCCTTCTTTTCCTTGATTCTTTCTGCCTCCAGTCTTTGTTTTTCCATCATGTTCAGAAAAAATACACCATATTTAGAGCTGTCTCGTAAAACCTCTAACACATTTTCAAGTTTTTTAAGCGCTATACCCTCTTTTACTTTTAAACTATATTCCGCTTCACTTTTCCACAGGGGTTTAAAACGTATGTCTCTTGAAAAATAGTGTTCTCCTATAATGCTTTCATCCTCATTTTTTAAAAATGTTATAATGTCATCATCGCACAAAAGACGAAGTTTTACATTATCCTCCTTTGGAAATCCCCTTTTGGAAATTGCCATCTTATTAAAAACATTTCCATAGGTTTTCAATTTACTATATTTCTTCATCATATAGCGGTTGTAGCTCCTAATCGCATGTTCTAACAATTTGCAATCATATAGTATGGTGGGATTGCTTTGTATCCAACGATGTTCTAAGTCATTTGCATAGGTTATGTTTTCAATTACACTTAATGCTCCTTTTTTGAAAGCTGGTCTGAAAATTTCGCCTCTGACTTTTGTTTTTATTTTCGTTATTGTATACCCTGCTAAAAGACGTTCATAGTCAATCTTCATCGTTGAATATCCGGTTACATAAGCATCCCTCATAAGATAATCCAACTTATCAACATCTATCAAACTCCCATTCAACATACTTATTAGGCAATTTCGTATTTGATATTTAATTTCTTTGGAAGAATACTCAATACCCATTATTGCTCTGGCAAAAAATTCTTTTTCAAATTCATAGTCCATTTCTTCCAAAAGGTTAATGCCAATAATGGCACTCATCGCTTCATGAGGTTTACCTGTCCCCTTATCTTCTACATCCTTATCAAAATCTGAAGACTGTAATAAATTATGAAATTCTTGTTCAAATATTGTGCTTGCATTGTAAAAAGATTCTCCCGTATGTGAAAAGGGAGAATGCCCTACATCGTGGAGCAAACAGCTCAAAATAAAAGTCTCTTTTACTTGATCCAAATTATTTATATTGTCAAAATCCTCTCCCAGTTCACTCGCCATATTGGAACACAAATAATTTATAGCTTTCTTTCCCAAATGGAACACACCAAGCGAATGAACAAAGCGATTATGCAAAGCACTCGGATACAGTGATGCATAACCGGTTTGTCTTATATTTCTCAGCCTTTGAAATTCTGCTGAATTGATAATCGGAATATAGCGCGACTTGACTTCTATGTATCCATAGACAGGATCTTTGAATTGTTTCATCTATTGTACTCCTTGTCCTACGCGGCAATTTCCCTTATTGCTTCATCCAATAATTTCATAATTGAATCCGGTAAATATTTAATAAATTTTACAATTAAATCATTGGCATTTTTACTCTCATTAATTTTAATTCCACTAAGTTTATTATCTTCATCATATATACACTGAAAATAGTCAGAATAATCATATATAGCAGATTTAACCTCATCCCGTGACGTTAAAAAAACTGCACCAACTCCCTCTTCGATAGAAAGCCGCCTCACACAAATACCCAACTTGTTTAGTTCAGAGGTTGAAATCTCTCGCTCATGTTTCTCAATCAACATCCTTGCTATAAGATACTCTGCTCCCACAAACTCTGTCATTTCTTATTCTCCTTTTTACTTCATATCTAACATATGAATCTATCTATCAGCATGCCACTTTTCCGTATTTATATACTAACACAAAACACAAATCTACACCATCCACTTTGCATTTTTATTAAAGCACACTATATGTTGCCAAATCATTGCTGATCCCTAAACAACTTTGCTCGCAATCCGCATAAACGCCAACTTCTGAAAGCCAATTCCCTCACTCCCACTCAATCGTCGCCGTAGGCTTCGGACTCAGGTCATAGCAGACCCTGTTCACATTAGGCACTTCTTTCATGATCCTGTCTGTAATCTTCAACAACACCGGCCAGTCCACCTGCTCCACCGTTGCGCTCATGGCATCCACCGTATTCACCGCGCGGATAATGACAGGGTACTCAAAACACCTCGCATGGTTCCGCACGCCCACCGATTTGAAATCCGGCACCGCCGTAAAATACTGCCACACCTTCTGGTCCAGCCCGGCTATGGCAAACTCCTCGCGCAAAATAGCGTCCGATTCGCGCACCGCTTCCAGCCTCTCTTTCGTAATCGCCCCCAGGCACCTCACGCCGAGTCCCGGCCCCGGGAACGGCTGGCGGTATACCATCTCCTTCGGAAGCCCCAGCTCCAGGCCGCAGGCTCTCACCTCGTCCTTAAACAAATAATACAGCGGCTCCACCAAATCAAACTTCAAGTCTTCCGGCAGCCCGCCCACGTTATGATGGGATTTCACCATTTTTGCCGTCTTCGTACCCGACTCGATAATATCAGGATAAATCGTCCCCTGTGCCAGGAAATCAATGCCCTCCAGCTTCCGTGCCTCTTCCTCGAACACGCGGATAAATTCCGCTCCGATAATCTTTCTTTTCTGCTCGGGATCCGCCACGCCTGCCAGCTTGCCGAGGAAGCGCTCCTGGGCATCCACATAAACCAGATTAGCGTCCATCTGGTTTTTAAACACTTCCACCACGCTTTCCGACTCTCCCTTGCGCATCAGGCCATGGTTTACATGCACGCAGACCAGCTGCTTTCCAATGGCTTTGATCAGCAAAGCTGCCACCACCGAACTGTCCACGCCGCCAGACAGGGCCAGCAGCACTTTTTTATCTCCCACTTTCGTGCGCACCAGTTCCACCTGGTCCTCAATAAAATTCTTCATATTCCAGTTTGCTTCCGCCTTGCATTGGCCGAATACGAACTCTTTCAGCCCTTCTTCCGGCATCTCTTCCAGCTTCTGCCGGCATTGGGACGTAGGATGGTCGATGGACATCATCGGGCAGCCCATACCGTACAACTCCTGGCGTATCTCCACAGGGCTTCCGTCCACCACCCTGTTTTCTCCCCCAAATAAAATGATGCCTTTTAAATTCCCGGGTTTTTTTAATTCCTCCGCCGTAATATCGTGAGGGTATATCTCGCTGTACACGCCCAAGGCGCGGATCGCCCTCGCCAGCTCCGTATTCTTCGTGCTTCCCAAATCCAAAACCGCTATCCTGTCCTGTTTCATCCTATTCCTCCTGCCTTTTCGTTCATTGCCTGTCTTTTTTCGGCCTTTATCCAAAAATCGGTTATCTGCCTGTCATTATACCACTATTCCTTCCTGCCTGACAATCACCAATCCCGAGTTCCACCGTTTTCGTGGCCACCTGTTCCCGGAACCGGACATCATGCTCCACCACCAGCATAGTCGGCTTATATTCCATCAGCAGCTTTTCTATCTGCATCCGTGAAAACACATCGATATAGTTCAACGGTTCATCCCACACATACAAATGCGCCGGGGTAAGCAGGCTTGCCGCGATCAATACTTTCTTTTTCTGCCCTTCGGAATAATCCTCCATATTTTTCAAAAACTGCACCCTCTCCATATCCAGCTGGCGCAATATGGCACAGAACAAGCTTTCATCCAGATCCCTTTTCCTGCAAAAATCCTGGATGCTGCCCCGCAGGAAAGAAGTATCCTGGTTAATGTAAGAAATCTTCAGCCCCGATGCCGTCCGAAGGCTTCCGCTCTCCGCCATGCCAACTCCGCTTTCTTCTCCTTTCACCCTTCTTAAAACGGCCTGAATCAGGCTGGACTTTCCGCATCCGTTCGCCCCGTTCAAAAATACCCGTTCCCCCTGGCAGACTTCAAAGCTCAGCCCTTCAAACAAAGGCTTTGCAGAACCAGCATACTGCAAGCTGTACTTGTCAGCCGAAAGCAGTTTCTTTTTAAAATGTTCCAGCGGTTTCATCTTCAGATCGACAGGATTCTCGATATCCACAAGAAGGTCTTCCTTTTCCTGGATCTCCCTTTCCATCCGTTTTTCTGTCTGCGTCGCCCTGCTTTGCATTTTTCTGGTTTTTTCACCGATATATGCCCTATTGGCATGATCATCCATCGGGTCATAACCGATTTTCGTCCCTTCATTTTTCTCCGCCCACTGCCTGGACCGCTCAGCCGCCGCCTTCAGCTTGGCAATCTCTTTCCTATGCTTCTCGTTTTCCATCCGTGCAAAAGTATCTTTTCGGCTCTTGTTCTCCCGCCAGCTGGAAAAATTGCCCGCCTGCACCTCGATCGAACGGCGGTTCAGCACAAGCACATGGTCAATACAAGCATCCAGGAAATCCCTGTCATGGGATACCAAAATAAATCCTTTTTTTCCTGCCAGATACTCTTTCACCGCCTCCCTGGATTCCCTGTCCAGATGGTTCGTCGGCTCATCGATCAGCAGGAAATCATTTTCCCCGGAAAACAAAACCGCCAGCATCACCTTTGCCCGCTCGCCAAAACTCAAAGTCGCAAACGGACGGTACAATACCTCTCCGTCCAGCCCGAGTTTGTTCAGTTCGCAGAAAACTCTCCACTGTTCCGCCCCTGCCTTCCATCCTTCTGCCAGCTCTGCCGCAGGGCGCTCCATATCCTCCTCTCTGAGCGGATATGGAAAATAATCGAATGCCGCATTCGTGCTGATGGAGCCTGTATACTCGTATTTTCCAAGCAGCAGATTCAAAAAAGTCGTTTTTCCTTTACCGTTTCTCCCTACAAAACCCAGCTTCCAATCCGTGTCGATGGAAAAAGACACTTCTTCAAATATATTATCAAAACTTCCCTCATAATAAAAAGTGAGGTTATTTACGCCTATCCTTGCCATTCCAATTCCTCCTCTTTGCTGCCGCCAAAGGAATCCATGCCCGTAAAATAACCCCAAATCTATTTTCTGTTTATCCAGCAAACACCGCCGCGCCTGCCCCATGCTGCTCCCGCCGCACATCCTTTCTGCCCGGCGCGCATCAAAAAAGAGAGGTTATGAGAACATAATCCACCTTTGGTAACATAAAACAAAATCTCATGCCATCAAAAGTAAATTATATCCGCATTTTTCCACCTCTCTCTGTTTTTCTTATTCGATCATGGCGAAGTGTGCAAAATATACAAACCGCCTGACGCTCTTTCCTGATTATAAAGCAGGATATTTTTCCTGTCAATCATAAATTTTCCTATGTACAAAAACATCCATCCTTAAAACAGCCCGCAGCAGCAGTCCCTATATTCCGGCAGCTGATCGATATATGGCTTTAGCTCTTTTCCAATCTCATCTTTTTCCGGCGCATCCGCTTCATAAGGCGTATGCTCGCTGCCTCTCTTCCTCAGCACATCCTCCGCGACTTCATGGCACAAGATCCTACAGAAGTCACCGGCATCTGCTACTACCCTGCTTTCCACGATCTCCCGGTCTTTTGCTTCGATCTGCATCAGGACATACCCCAACTTCTCAGACCAGATCCACTCAATATAAGGGTTCTTCTTAATATAACCTCCAAACACCCCATAGACTTTTTCCATTTCCGCATCCCTTTTTGCTTCCTGAACCATAGTTCCCTCCTCCTGAGTATTTTTATGTATAAAAACATTTTATCATAAGAACCTGTCGCTTTTATACATGTAAATACTGGATACTGGTTCCGCAAAACACGCCAATCTTTGCGCTTTTTCGTTTCAGGGACACATTATAAACCGAAATACTCTCTGACCGCTTCCCAGACTCCGTCTGCAATCGCCTCCACGGGCTGATTCCCGTCAATGACCGCATACTTTTCTTCTCCCGCCAGCAGATCAAACGCTTTTTTATAATTCTCCCTGACTTTTACCAGCCTGGATTTTTTTTCAAACAGCTCCTGATGAAAACGGTTCCTTGCGATGCGTTCCAGCGCGACATCCGGGTCCACGTCAATGAAGATATTGACCGTCGGCCTCAATATCAGGCTGCTCTGCTCATTCGCCTTAACCACCCACTCCATCGGCATATCGACGCTATGGTAGGCATAAGAGGAAAAATAATACCTGTCGGCCAGAACCGTCATCCCCCCTTCCATTTTGGCAGCAATGCCGTCCACCTCATTCAGAAGATGGTCCAAACGATCGGCGGCAAAAAGCCCAGCGATCGCCTTATTATCCATCCGAATCCGCCCTGTCATGACCTGGCGGATCAGAGACCCTATGGGTCCATTTGTAGGCTCCATCGTCGTATAGCAACGAATCCCCTCTTTTTTCAGCCGCTCTGCCAGCAGCCCGATCTGCGTGCTTTTCCCGCTCCCGTCGATGCCTTCAAAAGCGATAAAATTCCCCTTCTTATTCCTGTTTTCCCGTCTCTCTTCCATGCCGCGCCACTCTCTCCTGCTTCTTTTCCATTATCATCCAGAAATATCTCTCGTGCTATTATACCATATATCCCGCACTTTTCCATGGTTATTTCTCTTTCCCGCATGGATGAGCACCGCGCTCCTGTTCCCGTTATTTTCCCCAGAAAATATAAATGAACCGCATTTTATTCCTTAAATATCCACCAGCATTGCTTTGCAAAACCATTCTGCATTTGTCTGCCCGATTCTTGTTCCCTGCTGTATAATGGGATGTTCCGCATCATTGAACGGAATATAACGTATGACTCCCCGCCCCCCATCGGACATCACTACCTGTTTGCCCGTGTATTTTAACCGCATATTCTTAATAAAATTCATAACAAGCCCCCGATCCAGCCCCTCGAATTCTTCCTCATAAAACATATGGAGAATATGCAGCGGCAGCTTGGAACTTTTGTAGCTTCTTGCAGATACCATGGCATCATAAATGTCCGATATTGCCGTTACTCTCGCGCATAATCCAATGGCATCCCCCATAATGCCGTCCGGATACCCGGCTCCGTTCAGCTTTTCATGATGATGCCTTGCCGCGCTTCTGATCTCGTCATCAAATTTGTCTTTCAGCAGCCGGTCGGAATAAATCGGATGCATCCGCACAACCTCCATCTCATCCCCCGTCAGGCTGCGCGGGGCATTTAATAATTCTTCCGGTATCATCGTTTTCCCTGCATCATGCAAAAGCCCTGCCAATATAAACATTTCTACCCGGTTCGGGCTCATATTCATCCACTCTGCCTGCATCCCGTTTAACAAAGCCACATTCAATGAATGACGCTGCAATTCTTCATTCATTGGCCTTGAAAAACTCATGCATTCGAATATGGTTATCGGATCCAGTTCTATCAGTTTCTCCGCTATTTCGCGCCCTAACGGTTCCATCTTTTCTTTACTCAGCCATGATTCTTTATTCGGATTACGAAAAAAAGAACCAATATCCTGGTTCAGCCTTCCATAGCCTGCATGCTTCTCCACGGCTTTCCGCCTGTCCTCATCCGATATATACGCATCCGCAAGGATGTCCAGATAGGTACCCTCATACACCATAACAGGCTTTTCATCCATTCCTTTTCTTCGATCCCACTGTACTTCCTCAATCCGGCAGCCATATTCCTCCGTCAGCGTGCCATCACTCTGTATCCGCACAATCTCGCACTGCATTTTCAACAAATCTTCCTTTATTTTAAGAAGCAGCGAATACTTTTCGCCGATTTGAAAAAATCCTGCACCCGCCCTCAGCAAAATGCCGCTGGAACTCATGTCAATCGTTTCAACCGATATCGGCTTATGGAACCTGACCTTTGCTGTATCGATATATACACCCTCAATACTCCCTTCAAAAACCAGAGAATACCGTACTGCCTGTCGGTCTTCTTTTGTTTCGCATTTTCCAAGAAAGACCTCCATCTCATTTTCCCTGATAACGCCTCTCATCGAGCCGCTGAAATTATACAAGCAATTTTCAGCAAAAATAACAACGGATACCTGGTAAAACTTTTTGTCAGATATACTATGGGCAGAAATATAAACAGAATTGACTGCGCTGTCATATCTGATAACTTTTGTGTCTGCGATAATCCGATTATCTTTCACATTTTTAATAATAATCCTTTGATTCTTGATCTCCTTTTCGGTCATCCAGCATCCTCCCTCCGCTGCCGCGCTATGGATAAAACTATTTTTCAATGCCGAAGTATCCACCCACCACAATAATGACACGTTTTGTAAATAAACATTTACTTACTTGTGGTTAAAAAAAACACAGATGGATCCATCTGCCACTTGAAGTATTATACACGGTTCTTATTCCATTGACAATACTTTTTTTCAAAGGGCAGATTTCCACCGCATTCTGTCATTTTTCGTCGGCCCGTTGCGAATAAAAGGCGGCATCTCTGCCGCCTCAATCACAAAATAATACGCCCCAGCGCGCCGCTGCCCGCCGCTTCTTTCATCCGGACCGCATGATCCGTGATGGAACCTGCCAAATACTCCAATAATTTTTTATCTCCCCCGCAGCTTTCCTCCACAAACACCGCTGCCGCCTTCTGCATCCACTGTTCCAGCTCCGCCCTGCCAAGCCCCGCTAATTCTTCTTCCATTCGCAGATAATCTTCTCCTGCGAATCCCTGCCCGGATAGCGGCTTCCTTATCAGCATATGCCCAAAAACAGAGAGAAAAAGGATTCCGCAGATATTGTCTATCATTTCTTTATAAAAATTATTGTATCTTTTCAACACATTGACCGCATAGCTCTCCGGGAAGCATTTGAAAAAGGTCTGCTCCAAACGGATGCATACAATAAATTCATAAATTTTATCAATCCCCGTATAATCGGACAAATCCTTCAGAACCGGATAATCGAGGGTAATTATCGTGTCTTGCGGCTCAAACTTCATATCGTACCGCCGGAAGAACTCCGGCAGCCCCTTAGCAAAAGTTTCGTATAAGCAACGGTTCTCATAATAAACAAATTCCGGCAGCAAATCGTTGTACAGATCCAGTGCCGCCTTCACCTTTTCCCCTACCTGGGCCAGTCCGGCCTCATAAGCCTGCTGCGCCGGTTTTCTCCCGTCTCCTGCAACTTCATAACGCCCCGGCATCCCCTCTTCCCGGATACAATAGAGCACAGCCCCCATCAGCTGCTCCGCTTTTTCATAAGTAACGGACGTATTTTCAAAAGAAGTATATTTCTCTGCCAGCTTCCCCGCCACCGAAACAAGTTCTTCCATCTTATAATCCATCAGCATCTACCCCCAAAAAAGTTCCCTCAGCGTTTCCTGGTACAATTCATAATCCCATCTTTTCACTTCGTCAAACTTTCCATATTCCCCATATCCGTCCGAAGCCTTATAGCCATCGTATCCTGCCCGGACCGCCTGGGCAAAAATATTCAGGCAGGTCCCTTCCAGGTAATCCAAATCCCCGAAACATATCTCTTCAAACTGTTCCTTCATAAAATGCAGGAGTTCCTCATCCGAAATCTCATCCTGCATCTCGTTCTTATAAAGATAAAAGATTTCCTGCAGCCGGATCAAAGTCGCGGCATAATTACTTTGGTCGATAAAATCTGAATCACAGAATTCATAAATAATCTGCGGCATAATTCCTGCGCCGAACTCTACCCGCTGATGCTCCTTCAGCGCATTCATCCGCTCTGCTACGATCATCTCCGCTTCCTGCTCGCTCAGCACAAGCCCGAACCGCTCCGTCACCTGGTTTGTTTCCAGCACTTTTCCCAGCTGGTTCTGCCTCTGCCATAAAGCCATCCAATTTTTCTCCAAAAGCATCTCCTCCTCTTATGTTGCCCCGGCATTTTTCGGTATGGAACTTAGAAGTTCTTAGTGCAACGCCCTCTGGCGTGAGCTTTAGAACTTCTTTCCATACTACCACCGCCCCAAAAACGTTACCAGTCTTGTTTTTCCAATATTTTTATGGTATAATATAACAAAAGAAAGAGTGCGGAATTAAGATAACAAGAAACAACATCTCATTGCTCGTCTTATACTCCCGCCATGAATTACTGATTGGCGGTATACTTCTATAAATAGTCCAGAAAATCATATTATTCAGCAAAAAATCAAATTATAATATTGTTATAAAAATGAACAGCATGCGAAGAAGAAAGGAAAATGATTATGGCAAATAACTTTAAGTATTATTCTCCTACCGAAGTAATTTTTGGCAAAGACGTGGAACAGGAAACGGGAAAGCAACTCAAACGACTTGGGGCATCTCATGTATTGCTTGTTTATGGGGGAAACAGCGCACGCCGCCTTGGGCTTTTAGATAAGGTCAGATATTCTTTGAAAGAAGAGGGCATATCTGTTTCGGAGCTTGAAGGCATTGTCCCGAACCCAAGGTTGGATAAAGTATACGAAGGTATTCGTATTGGGAAAACGGACGAAATAGATTTTTTATTAGCTATCGGGGGCGGAAGCGCTATTGATACGGCAAAAGCCATAGCATACGGATTGGCGGAGCCGGAATATGATGTGTGGGAACTGTTTCAGCATATAAGAACTGCAAAAAAATGTCTTCCCGTAGCGAGCGTGCTAACGATTGCCGCCGCTGGAAGCGAAACTTCCAAGGGGTGTGTTATCACTAACGAAAAGACTGGTGAAAAACGCGCTTATGATGATAATCTTGCCCGGCCGAAAATTGCCATTATGAATCCCGAATATACAAAATCGCTTCCCGATTACCAGACAGAGTCAGGATGTGTTGATATTATGATGCATACCATGGAGCGTTATTTTACCAATGGAGGAAATTTGGAAATTACAGATGCGATTGCCGAGGCTTTATTGCGTACTGTTATGACAAACGCAATTATTTTGCACGACAATCCCGGCAATTATAATGCCCGTGCGGAAATTATGTGGGCAGGAAGCCTGGCGCATAATGATTTGACTGGATGCGGGAATGACGGCGGTGATTTTATGACGCATAAGCTTGAACATGAAATAGGGGGAATGTTTGATGTAACGCATGGTGCTGGTCTTTCTGCAATCTGGCCAAGTTGGGCAAGACATGTTTATAAAGATTGCCTTCCCCGTTTTGTCCGTTTTGCAAGAAATGTCATGGGCATAACGCTGGAGGGAAGCGACACGGAAATTGCAGAGGCCGGCATCTGCGCTATGGAGCAATTTTACCGCAGCATTGGCATGCCTGCAAATATGCGCGAGCTTGGTATTACGCCATCCAATCGTCAAATTCTTGATATGGCCCACCGATGCATGGCTGCCTGCGGAAACCATACAGGTTCTGCAAAAAAATTAACCGTAGATGATGCGGTAGAAATTTATATGAATGCACGATAAAGGCGTGACTGTATTCTGGTATTTTCATCCAGAGTACCTTTTGGGGGGAGGAATCCTTTTTCATCCATAAAATAAACCTTCAAACTGGGGGTTCATCTTACATCAGTTTGAAGGTTTACACAATCAAAAATCGGCTCGACATATCTTTTAATAAATTCAATTCTATCTTTTGCTCTTGGTTTAAAAAAAGAAGCAATAGCAACAACCATATTTTTCTTCGGATTTATATAAATAACGTTTCCGCCATCTCCCATAGCTGCATAGCCATTATTCTGCTCATCCACCCACCACAAATATCCATACGGCAAATTGTGTTGTTTCCATCTGCTCTGTTCCGTCGTGCTTTCAGCAATCCATTTTTCAGATACAATACGCCTGCCGTCCCAGATACCGCCATCCAAAAATAACTGTCCGATTTTAGACATATCTGTCGATGAAAGCGTCAGTCCCCAGCCCGCCGTATTGACTCCTGTGGGGTCTGCAACCCAGCCGCTCATATCAGTTGCTTTATAAAATAGCATTTGTTCTTCTTTGCTATTGAAAATAATATTTTTCTCAACGGTAATTCCCAACGGGGCGAAAAGATTTTCCATTGCAAAATCCAATACGGATCGTCCTGTTGCCCTCGCAAGAATGCCTGACAGGATATCCGGCCCGACAACAGGAGCATATCTAAATTCTCCTATATGTCCTCTGCCGCCCAACAGATCAAGCGAAAATTTAACCCAATCCATACTCGTAAAATATTTCTTGTACAGATTAAATTTATATTTATAAGGAACAGTCATCGTCAGCACATCCCGGATTGTCACTTTCCGAACAGTCTTTTCATCTCTTTTGACAGAGTATTCCGGATAAAACTCCAACACTCTTTGGTTTATGCTGTCTATGTATCCCTTCTCTATCGCGATTCCGCACAATATCGAAATAATACTTTTCGTCACCGAAAAAATATGAATACGGCTGGATTCCGTGCAGCCGTTAAAATATTTTTCATAAACCAAGTTACCGTTTTGCATGATTGTCATGCCTGCTATATTTTTATATTCTTTACGAATTGTATTTTCCATTATTTTAATGAGCTGTTGTTTCATATGTTATTTCCTTTTTCCATACAAGCCACTACTTAGAGATAATTTTTTTTACGGGATAATATACCTCTGTGACATTATCCTTTTCATCTGCAAGCTGTGACGGATCTGTCACATAGACTTCAAACAGCGCATTAGTACATTGGTATCCCTCTTTTTCAGCCCACTCGATTTGTTTCGCATAAACGGATGAAAGTTCGCTATACGCCCCTCTCACAACTGTTTTCAGACATAAGCCGGGGCAAAAATCCCGCACGCCTGTAACATATTCTTTTATAGGAATCGCAAACTCTGTATCCAAACCGGACGGGGAAAATTCCGCGCTATGAAAAAGCACCATCGGCGCACCGCACATTGTCAAACGATCGACCGCTATTCTTTTAAATAGTTTTTCATAGCATTCGCTGTATGCAGCAGGATAGTCATCCGCCCGCACATTCTTCCTAATAGATAAAAGATGCATCTGCGGCACGTCTACCAGCTGAACGCCAATATCCCCCATATATGACATAATAGATTTTCCCTCTTGAATCATAGCTATATCGTCTTCTAACTGTGTTAAAATATGATGGAAGTTATGCATCTTTTTTTCTATTTCTTTTTTCTTTTGAATAAATGCCAAATATAAGTTATCGTCCCCTGCTTCTTCTGACTGCAATATATCCTTAATTTCATCCAAAGAAAAGGAATATGCTTTTAACCGATTGATAAACAGCATCGTTTCAAGCTGTTCAACGGAATAATAACGGTAGCCATTTTCTGGATTAACTTCGCCCGGTTCCAGCAAACCTATCTCAGCGTAATAGCGAAGCGTTTTGGTTGACACCTTGCATATACTTGAAAATTCTCCAATAGATAACATAAAATTTCCTCCTTGCTGTTGTATAGTATAAACTTTACCGCAAGGGGAAAGTCAATGGGGTTTTTCATCCTTTTATCGGCGCTTTCCACTTTTGCAATTCCATAGCCCAGACAGGCAAGCTGCTTTTTCCCCTTTCTCAGTTCCTCGCTTTTCGTTGTTTCTTCTTGATAAATAGTCAAAAACTATATAAAATAAATTAAAATAACTTATATGAATATTAAAACAGAAGGAGAATTCCCAATGATTGAAACCCGTCTGCTACAGTATTTTCTCGCTGTCGCTGAAGAACAGAGCATTACGAAAGCCGCTGAATATCTCCATATTTCACAGCCTACGCTGTCCAAACAAATGATGGATTTGGAAGAAATTCTGGGCAAACAGCTTCTTGTCCGCGGCAGGAAAAAAGTCACCTTGACGGAAGACGGCGCATTTCTGAGAGGACGCGCCCAAGAGATTATTTCCCTGATGGATAAAACCGAAAGCGCTTTTCGTGAAAATGAACAGAGCATTTCCGGCGATGTCTATATCGGCTGCGGCGAACACCGCTCCACTTTTTCCATCATGCAGATCATTCGGTCGATACAAGAAGAATATCCCGACATCCGTTTCCACTTCTTCAGCAGCAATGCAGATGCCATTATTGAGCGGCTGGATAAGGGGCTTCTGGATATGGGCTTCTTACTGGCGCCGGAGATCACTCCCCGTTACGATTGCCAAAAACTCCCGCTGCGCGAAGCATGGGGCATCCTTATGCGAAAAGACTCTCCCCTGGCAGACAGGGAAGAAATCTCTTTTGGAGAACTGGCAGGCCTCCCGCTGATCATGCCAAGCCAGACTTCCAACAGCGGACGTATGAAAACTCGTTTTTCAGAGGCACATGTCAGCCCCTGTGTCGTTTCCACCTACAACCTTATCTATAATGCCGGGCTTATGGTGGAGGCCGGAATTGGCTACGCCCTGTGCATTGACGAGTTGATCAACACCGCAGGCAGCCACCCCCTGACATTCCGCCCCTTGTCCCCGGAATTTTATTCGGACGTATACCTTTTTACCAAGAAATATCAGGTTTTTTCCAAGGCAGCAAAATTGTTTTTAAACCGTCTGGAAACATATATGAAGCCTTTGCTGTAATGCCAACGTGATTGTCACGTCCCCGCCTCCCAGCCGTTCCCTCCATTCCTGAAGCAGCATAAGCCCATGTTTCTTCTGCCCCTGCTTAAGCTCAAGCAATATCTTTTTTCCTTTCAGCAGTTATGCCTGCCTCTTTCCCCATTTCTGCCCGGACTATGACCTCTCCCGTACATTCCATGACGGCATCGCCGCAGATAACCTCTCCCACGCTGTCCGCAATAATCCTGCCAGATCGCGGATTTTTCACAGAAAGGATATGGCCTTTTACATCCGCTTCCACATCCGAGTATTCAAAGGACAGATCCGTATCCTCCATGGTACAGTTTACCAGCTTCAGGTTTTTGCAGTAACACAAAGGCTGTGTCCCGATAATTTTGCAGTTAATCAGTGTCAGGTTCTCAGAAAACCACCCCAGATATTCGCCTTTCACGATACTGTCCTTCACGGTGACATTTTTGCTGTGCCAGAAAGCATCTTTCGTGTCCAGTTCGCAGCTATCAATCTCAAGATTTTCCACATACTGGAAGGAATACTTTCCCTTCATCTTTACGCTGCGCAGTTTTACGTCCCGACTGTCCATGAATAAATACTCGGACACAATATCCGTATCAACCAATGTAATATCCTGTGACTTCCAGCCAAATTCCTGTGATTCCACCCGGCAGCGCTCCAGACGGATATGCACGCACTCCCGTACCGCCTTGATCCCTCCCAGCACGCAGTCTGTGATGTCGCCATTTTCCGCATACCAGATTGCCGCGCGGGTTTTGTCATCCATAGAAGATTCTGCCATGGCAAAACCCTTTACATGCCACAAGGGATAGCGAAGGGAAAAACGGCAGTTTTTCAGCCCCACATCCTCAGACTCCTTGAGCACGGACTCCCCGTCCGCCGGACCTGCGAATATACAGTCCGTCACATCCGTGTTCTGCAAATGATACAGCGCCCGTTCCTCATCAAATTGCTTTCCGATAATGTTTGACCTTGTCATTTTCCTTATCCTCCATTCTTTTTATAATCAGTGCTTTTTCCTCTATGACGATCCGGCGTAATCCGCTTTTTAATATAAATCAAAAGCAGATTAATAGCAAATATCTATATTGAATGTTATTGCATCGGATTTAGGAATATTTACTGTTTAAGAATTTAGATAACCTCTCTAAAATCACATTCAACGCGCATCCCATCAGCTTCCCCCACAAGGAACTCTGCCACACCAAATAAATTCTATCGCTTTTTAAGCTCTGCAATAGCAGCATAATGTAAAATATCAAATTCATTCGGCGCAATTTGTTCAAGAAGCGTCATATGCTCTTGTTCCCACATCGAAATCTCTTTCTCGGTAAGCGATGCTCCGATCCCGCGGCAAGCCTTCATTCTTCCATTCCAGCTTTCACGGGTAAACGGTATTTTTAGAGTAAATTCTTCATGATATATAAGCTCAAATTTTTCTTTATAACAATCTGGTATATCTATTTGATGCTTCGTTTCTCCTGCGCCGCTCCAATTCGGGTTATATTTTAATACCAGTTTTTCACTGGCTCCTGCAATTTTATCCTCAAATGGCAGCCATGCCATATATAAAACAAGAATACTCCCCCCCGGTCTAAGCATATGGCAAAGCTTAGGCATAACAGTTTCGTGGTTAAAATACCAAAAACACTGACATGCTGTAATTACATCAAACGAGTTATCTGGAAAGCTTATATCCTCTGTCGGTACAACATGATAATCTATATCCATACCCTTTGAAAGAATTTTCGCTTGTTCAATTTGGTTTTCTGAAATATCCGCAGCCGTCCACTTCGCTCCATACTGATACATATTTCTAGGAAGAACCCCCGTTCCTGTTCCAATATCAAGGACAGATTGACCGTCTAAACATAATTTACGGTCAACGATTCTTTGATAAAACTCTTGCGGATAAATGTCACGGAATTTCGCATAATCGAAAGATATTCTCCCCCAGTCAAAGGGTTTTCCTCTATCTATATCTCTGTTTATTATCTTCATATCATACCTTTCTTAATCCCGATTCTTCTTTGTATGCCATTTCTTTTCCAATGTCACTTGGGAATATATCTTTTGGTTTATTAAAAATATGCTCTATTTCGGCAAGAGATAATTTACTGAAAATGATCAACGTATCAGCGGTTATGACCCTATCCTTATCTTCCAATCCATAGACTTGCACAAAAATTTTTGCAGTTCTATCTTTGTTGATTAAATTTTCAATCAAGGCAATATATTCACGCTTTCCCTCAAGACATTCACAACAGAAATCCGTAAAATCATCTGTCGGATCCAGATAGTCTTTATATGAGAACCAATAATTATTTGTATAATTGCCGTTCATTTTATCCGTTTTCAGTAATGTTAAAATAGTGTCTTTTTGCATTGCGAACCCAACTTGTTGGGTTTTTCTGCCATAGATAGGAATAACAAGCGAAAATAAATAAGCCTGCCTTATTTCTTGGCGGTAGAAGGCAGGCTTAAAAGCTATACTTCGAAGATCAACCACTTTGTGGGCGGTTGCTCCTTTTCATACTTACAATATATCATATCCGGCAAGGAGATTCAAACAAATATTCCTTAAAATGTGGCCGCTCTCCACCATCAGGTATCATACGGACATCACAGACATACTCATAACCTTTTTTGCTTTCTGTTCAATCTCTCTAGCTGTATGCTCGCTTGTCAGCATCAAATGATTTCCGGCTATGGTATATTCCCGTTCTATGTATTCGTCCGTTATCGGAAACATATCCTATATCAAAAATGCACTATACCTGCTATCATCTAATTTCACAATATGGATTACTTGCTTTCCTTTTATTTTCATCAGACAATTTATTATACTCACGCATAATTTCTTCTGATTTTCAAGAAAATTTTGCCCAGAATTTTATATATTCCGTCATTTCCTGCGTTTGATTATCATCACTTGAACTCTTCGCCGAATAGCTTGAACTGGCTATTTTTCTATGTTTTTTAAAGGTTTTATTATCTATATTTTTCAAAGACCGCTCTCGTATTTGAGTCTTTCAAAATTTTTAGAGCCAAAATAGAGCCAGTCAGGACAACCATTTTTTCGTTGTCTACCTTAGCGACATGATACTGGCATCATGTTACTATTCATTACACAAATGAACCACCCCGTAGCAAGCTACGGGGTATTCAGCCCTAACTTCTTCTTTCTGAACGCTGCAAGCAGCGGGATATTAAATCCGTGAGGGAATCAATCCTTAATTGTAATTGCAAATATTCTATTTGCAACTGCATTATATGATACAACAAATTCTTGTTTGAATCTTTCCACCAGCTCTCTATTATCTTTTGCCCAAAATTCAAAAAGTTTAGTGGAATCAAAAATTATTTGATGTTCTACAAACCATTTTTTATATCTTTCACGTTCTTTTTCTTGATTGTACCTAAACGAATTCGGCCCATTTTCTTTAAAATATGTCCAATTCATATCAACTTTACTCGCATTTTCCCAATATGGATGCTCTGAATCCAATTCCATAATATAATTATATATTACTTCCTCTGGTCTTATGGTTCCAGGCAATTTTATTATATTATTTAATCTTTTTCTTAACTGTTCAGGTATTGCTTCCAAATCCTTTTCTTTAACATCACCATCAAGAACTATGAGAACATTTCCAAAATATGACACATCACCTGAATACAGACTTAACAACTGATCACATCCGATTTTAACATCCAAGATATCAACATATGGCAAATATTCTGGAACCAATTTCTTTATAAACCATCTGTTTTCGGCATCCTCCGAATATATTTTTACCTTATTTGAATTTTGCAACATAGACTCCACCAATAAATCATTTTCTATAGTAGAATAGCCTGGATTACGTTTCATATCCAAACGCCTATTGGCATTTGTGAAATAGTATAATTCTACATCATTATTTCTACTATCATTATTATGTGCAGTCTTTGTACAAATATGCTTCAATAAATCCGAACTATGTGTTGTTACAACAACCTGAATATCGTTTGTTTTTGCCTCTTTGACAAGCAAATCAATGAGGCGTTTTTGTGCTGCTGGATGTAACGTTGCGTCTATCTCATCTATCAAAACCAGTCCGCCAGTCCACTCTTCTCTTATTTGCTTTAATCTCTTAAATGATAATATCGACATTAAAATTTGTCCTAAGTTATCTTGTCCAGAAGAATTAGTTAAATAATCATATTTGTCTGTTTCAATACCTACCCCTTTCTTTTTATCTGTTTCTCCAATTGAAAAATTATTAATGCCACCAATATTGTCATATATAGATAATATCTCCGTATATTTTTCTATAAACCATTTTTTCTGCTCATCATCATCAAACTTTATTTTGTTTGCTTTAATATTATCCTCATTTGCCTCACCAATAGGAAATAATCGTGATAATCCCAAATAAATTACAGGTATCTGCATTTTAGCTTCTGTTTTTTTCCCATCTTCAAATACCTTTAATGGAATTACCCTAAATCTATCTTTGCCATTATCATTTTGCCAAGCTGTACGGAATTTTCTATAATCAATCTGATTGCCCTTATCATCAACGATATCAATTTGAATTCTATCGGAACCTGAAGCATCAAATCTTTTACTTCCATGGAGAATCTCACTAAACTCTGCTCTAAATTGCCCATTAGCATATGTAGTTCCATCCTTTTTTTTCAATTCCCCACTATTGGCCAATATTCCTAATATTGTTGATTTTCCTGTTGAGTTTCTCCCAGCAATAACTGTCAGCCTTTTTCCTAGAGAAATCTCCATATTGTTGAATTGCCTAAAATCGTTTATTATCAATGATTTATACATTTTTTCTCCCTTATCGTAAATTAACGAAAATTCCTCTTTCCTCTAGCTGTTTTATATTAGGCATCATATCTAATCGCCTAAATATAATAATTTCACTTGCTTTTCTCTTTACTGCCGCGCTATAATTCAAATCAAACCTTCGTAAAATATGGTTTTGATATATATTTGCAATTTCTTGTACATCGTCATATGTAATAACCCAATCACAATTTACATAATCATCTATCATTCTTTCGATGCGAACATGATCATCATAAGAAAAAAAATTCAAATACAATTGTTTTCCTTTTCCAAAATATGGCGGATCAAAATACACAAATGCATTTTCTTCATATTGCGGCAAATAGTTTCGTACAAAAGAATTAACATCCTTATTATAAATATGTATTTGTCTTTTTCGCCTTGTAATTTTCAAAATACGTTCAATTAACTCATTTCTATTAAAACGTGCATCCATCCTCCAACTGCCACTTTGTTCAACTCCGCCTATAACACCACCCTTTATTATTCCTGATCTATTTGTCCTATTTAGATAAAAAGTAGCAAATCCTAATTCATAACTATATCTACGATTATCTTCTAAAACTGCTCTCTGTCGATTCCACTCATCAATAGTTAAGGGAATATTTCTTATATCATTTATAAATTTGTCTGTTTCTGTCAATATCGCTTTCCAAAACGAATATACGCCTTTATCTAAATCATTAATTACTATCTTATTTACTATATTCTTTTCCAATAATTCTAGTGCAATACCAGCCCCACCAGCAAAGGGTTCAATATATGTTCCACCGATATGTCCTGTTTGCTCAATAAGCAATTCCATAAACGGTTCCAGTTTACCCTTACCACCAGGATATCTTAATGGTGAATAAAACATAATATTTTTCCTTTCCGCAACTGAATCTTTGGTTCCTAAACGCCTTATAAAACAAACATTCCAGATATTTTAAATCACAACACTCTACTTACATATTTTCATGAAGAAATGCCGGAGCAGTTATTACCTGCCCCTATGCTTTTCTTTCCTTTTCTGCTGTTTCAGTTCAAACTGCCGCTGTTTCTCTGCTTCCCGTCGTTCCCGGCTCACAGTCTTACGTTCAGTTTTCATCTGCTCCTGCTGTAATTTCAAAGCCTGTTGTGATTTTGTTCCTATCCCAGTATTTTGTACCTGTTTCCGCACTTCACGTTGTACCCGTTTAGGATTGCGACCTATTTCTTTTCTATCAGTTGCCACAGCCAGACTAAATTTAACCGATAGTAATTTTTTAGAACGAAATCATATATCTCATAGTCTTTTGGTTCTGCCCCAAACGTAATCTTACACACGGATAGCTTTCCCGATACTGAGATCAACTTGTTGATTTTGTCCATTGACAAATCCTCCTTAAAATGATTGAAATGAACAAAGAACGGACGACCCTAAGGAGGGAGGGCTACTTACACCATGCCAGTGCGACTGGACTACCTACCAGTTCTACAAGATTGCCTTGCGTTGTGTTTTTATCTTTGCTTCTATATATTACCACGTAACCGCCTATTTTTCCATAAAAATGTGGCAATCCGCTTGATATTGCGAACTGCCACATTACCATTTTCTTTATCTACATTAACTTATATGGTGCTAGCACCATGCTCAAATCCTTACGAAGAAAAAACTTTCTATCCTTTCTTGCAGACCAGAAGTTATAGAAAACTGTATTTCCACACAAATGTTACTAATTATTCCAAATCCTCAATCCGACCTGATTGAATCGCCGCAATGTTTTTCTTAATCCTGTTTTCAGACCATTCCCACCATTGAAGTTTCAATAATTCAGAAATCACATTGTCCGAAAACCGTTTTTGTATCGGTTTTGCAGGTACACCGCCAACGATCGTATAAGGCGGCACATCTTTTGTAACAACCGCTCGTGTACCAATAATCGCTCCATCACCAATCGTGACACCAGATAGAATAACCGCTTCAAAGCCAATCCAAACATCGTTACCAATTACAATATCGCCTTTGTTATCCCATGCGCTTGTAATCCCCTTTACATCCAACCCCCATTCCTCAAAAAATATTGGAAATGGATATGTTGAAAGTGAAGACATTGCATGATTTGCACTGGTAAACAAAAACTTTGCCCCACAAGCAATAGAACAGAACTTACCAATTTGTAACTGATCTCCATTGACAGGATAATGATACAATACATTGTTCTTTTCAAATTCCCGTGGGTCATGCACAAAATCATTGTACATTGTATAATCGCCAATTTTAATTCTGTCACTGGTAATCACGTTTTTCAAATAAACTGTTTGAGTATCACCTGTCCGGGGATAAATTTTGTTCTCCGATATAGTCATTTTAAAATCCTCCATGTTCTGATAGTTATTATGCGACTATATCGGTTACTACAATGCAGCGTTTCACTTTTTTACCTCCCCAACCTTAATTTGCAGATTTAATTATACCACTCCCTCTCTACATTTACCACAAAAATATAGGGCATAGCAGCCGCCACGCCCAACACTCCCTAAAATCCCAATAAATTTATAACTTTTCTATTTCCGCTAAAGAGTTTTGAATGTCTTTATAGACCAACGACTGCATACTGTCTGCATAGATTGTCGGATATTGGAAGTTATGCTATATTAGAAGCACGGAACAACCGTGTTACAAGGTGGAAAGCCTCCCTCACTTGTGTGAACCACAAAATTCATGAAGAGGGGAGGTGGTGCAAATGGATACATACGAAGTCTTTAGCCTATTATTTTTAGGCGGTTCGTTTCTCCTTGCATTGCTTGCCTACATAGATAGGAATAACAAGCGAAAATAAATAAGCCTACCTTGTTTCTTGACCGGACTCAGGTAGGCTCATAACCTAGCGGGAGGTCAACCACTTTGTGGGCGGTTGCTTCCTTTTATGTTTACAATATACCATATCCGGCAGGGAGATTCAAGCAAATATTCCTTTAAAATGCAACACAGAATGTTGCCGCTCCCCACCATCAGGTATCACGATACCCGCCCCAAATCCAGTATTCATCAAATATTTAGAGCCATTTTAGAGCCAACAGGCATAAAACAATCCCGGAAACGCCCATTTTATCAGCATCCCTAGCATCTTGTCCGCTACTCGAACTCCCTAAACCATTAACATATTTGTTAATGGTTTGGTGGTTTTTCAAGGTTTCCCATATCTATTTTATTCAAATTATACCGTCTATTTACCGTTTAAAAAGATATAGGTATCATACGGGTATCACGGAGTATCACATTTTGACGGCCTTTCTTTACATGGTGCTAGCACCATGCAATCCCGATTATCAGCGCAAAACAAATACGCGGGAACCTAATCTTTAAAGAATTCGCTATACTCCACATCAAACAATATTTTCAATGCTTTCAAATCGCTGGCCTTAATATTTCTTCTTCCAGCTTCTATATTTGCTAAAGTGCTTCGCGACATCATGCTTCCCATAAGCTGCATCTGCTCCACCACTTCCATCTGTGTCATATTTTTTGCCATTCGCATGGTCTGAATATTTCTCCCCAACGGAATGTCATGCAATACCCACTGCATACTATACCTCCAAACTTGTGACTAATCAGTAACTTAGTTTGAGTATAGTAAATATTGCTGGCAATAATGCCACCATATAGAAACAATCATAGGGCATTTCCATCCGATAATTAATCTTTAAAAAACTCCTCATAGTCCACATCGAACAATATCTTCAATGCCTTTAAATCGCCGGCTTTAATGTTTCTTCTTCCGGCTTCTATATTTGCAAGCGTACTTCGCGACATAAACCCACCCATTAACTCCAGCTTTTCAATTACTTCTTTTTGCGTCATATTCTTTTCCATCCGTATCGTCTGGATATTCCTCCCTAACGGAATATCCCTTAAAATCCATTGCACAGCCATACCCTCCAAATTTTTGTGACTAATTAGTAACTTTTGTATTGAGTATAGCCTTAATCTATGGTAAACTTGTTACTAGATAGAAACAATCGTACAAGGAGGTTATGAAGATGGAAAAAGTTTTAGAGCAACTGTATAACGGAGAATTATATCCTTTTTCAAAATTCCAGACAGTCATAGAGGAATATAGCGAAAACCGAAACAAGGCTTTTCAATCTTATTCGGTTTTTATTGAAAAACTCCCGGATGATTTGAAAAAGGAATTCCAAGAATTAATAGATGCGCATATCGGGCTGATACCCTATGAAATGGAACAGAATTTTATTGATGGTTTCCGCATCGGCGCACGTATGATGACAGAGGTTTTTATCCCCCCTATAGATAATGAATGACGCTCATAAACCGCTTTCAGGGCGGCCGCCAATAGATGACCGCCCTCATTTTTAATAAAATAGCCAATTACTTCGTAAAGCCATTACCCAAAAGCCAATCGCCGGATTAGTTTTTACCGGCTCAAATCCCTTTCCAGTTTGATTATATCTCCCTTCAAATCGTTCTGTATATGATATAATTCGTCTCTGCGTCTGCAAATCTCCCGATTGCTTTTTACCGCTTCCTTTATCCCCTCTCTGGCCGGAATCTCTGTCTTTCTATAGCCTTTCATTAATTCCCGGATTTCGGCATTATTTTCCTTTATCCGGCTGCTTGCCAAAAACCACCTTACCAGATTTTCAGCTTCTTTATCTTGCTCCATAATGCCATATTCCACCAACTTTGCAGCCATTCGGAGCATAACCTTCTTTTCCATTTCCGTCATTGTCACCTTGCCCCTCTTTCCTTTTTTGCTGTTATTTTCCTGCTGCATTCCTTACTTTTTGCTTCCTCTGCCAAACTGTCAGCGCCAATGATAAAATGTAAGAAAACGCCGAAGAAAAAATGCAGATTTAT
>OFHO01000099.1_pt1 | contig 80050 bp, 66 predicted proteins | sample 1521531 | NCBI WGS metagenome assembly OFHO01 (sample SAMEA3504124, study PRJEB24116) | mouse gut metagenome | biome: mouse gut; feature: mouse-associated habitat; material: faeces | place: Denmark | collected 2011
GGCCCCGGCCCTGCCTGTGTCCACACCTTCCTTTCTCTTTCTGGCCCCTGATCTGCTTGTTGCGTCCACACCTCCCTTCCTCTTTCTGTCCCCGGCCCTGCCTGTATCTCATCCTGCGCCATATCCTGCTTTATTGCTGCCGCTTCCTGTTCTGTCTTTCGCTGCTCCCCATTTCCCTCTTTTGCATTCTTTCTCATCCATTTTATCTCCGGAAATTTCTTCCCTGCGTCATGGTTTTTCCCTTCCCCGGTGTCCGTCCCTCTCTCCGGACCGGGGTCTCCTCCCGTAAAGACGGGATGCTTCCCCTCCTGGCTTTGTACTTCTGCCGCCCGGAACTCCATGCCGCCCGCATTCTCCTTCACCGGCTTTTCAGCCTGCCACACGCAGGTAATTTCCCTCCCTGCTCCCAGCAGAATGCGCACCCCCCGTAACTCCCCGTATGAAATTCCGGTACCGCCGATATTGTCCCAGCGGCTCCACCGCTGGCGGTACTGCCCCCTGCCGGCGGCAATTTCTATTTTTCCGATATTTTCCTGTCTTTCTCCCGCATACAAGAAAATATCCCGCGTAAATGAATCCGTGGGATGCAGACCCGTCACAGTCAGTTCCATACGCAGGCTTCCATCCCTTACTTCCATCTTCACATAGCCCGCTCCCCTGACCCGTACGCCATTTTCCAGATAATCCAGATATTTTATTTTTCTGTCATAAAACATAAAGACAACCCCCTGCCATACTCAAATTTCCATTTAAGTATATTCAGGAGGTTGTCTCACTTATTACTGTTTCCCGGAATTCTTCCTTCCGTTTTCACATTTCCCAACGCATCCGGCCAGTCACCGGACGGATGCCTCAATATCCTATGCTGTCCAGATACTTCATATAATTTACGACCATAAGCGCAATCTTGAACGTAAGCGCATCATCAAAATTACGCAGGTCGAGTCCCATACTCTTCTGAAGCTTTTCTATCCGGTACACCAGCGTATTCCTATGCACAAACAGCTGCCTGGAAGTCTCTGAAACATTCAGGTTATTTTCAAAAAATTTGTTGATGGTGGTAAGCGTCTCATCATCCAGATCATAAGGTACATTTTCGCCGAAAATCTCGTCTATAAAAATCTTGCACAAGTTTACCGGCAGCTGGTAAATCAGCCGCCCGATTCCCAGCGTACTGTATGCCACCACATTCTTTTCCGCGTAAAAAATCTTCCCTACATCCAGCGCCATCTTTGCCTCTTTGTAAGATTTTGACACATCCTTCAGCTCCTGTACCACTGTGCCGAAGGATACCTTCACATTCAGCATGGCCTCCGTATTCATCATGGCCACTATGGTATTGGCCACATCCACCAGGGATTCGCCGGTATAGTCTGTCTCCAGGGCCTTGATCAGAATGACGCTGCTCTCATCCACCGCCGTAATATAGTCTCCCGAATGGCTGGAAAACATCCCTCTCAGAAGCTCCATCACAATGCCATCCTTCTCCAGATGGGTTTCCACCAGGAACACTGCCCTTGGCACCGCCACCTCTATGTGGAGCTTCTTTGCCCTGTTATAGATATCCACCAGCAGTAAATTGTCAAGAAGGAGATTCTGGAAAAAGTTATTGCGGTCAAATCTCTCCTTGTATGCAATGATCAGATTCTGCAGCTGGCACACTGCAATCTTGCCTACCATATACACATCTTCGCTTGTTCCCTTTGCCACAAGTATATACAGTAGCTCTCCCTCGTCCATAATCTTCAGCAGATGATGCACGCCGATCACCTGGCTGTCCGCAGGCGAATACGCAAATCCGCTGATCAAATCCGCCGCGATGTCTGACTGTGCTGTCGTGGATGCAACAGGTGCGCCCGTTAAATCATATACGCATAAATCCACCTTTGTGATGGCTTTTAATTCATCTATACTGATTTGGATTGTCTGACTTGAAATCATTCCGTTTCCACACCTTTCTTATCCGTCCCCCTGAGGCGGTTTTTATTCCGCAGACTAAAAAGCTGCTCTTTCCGTTATATCATACACATAGAATAAAATCTCATACATTCAAGGAAAATTCAAAAAAGCATATCACAAAAAATATATAATATACTGAAAAAGGGGATGCTGATAAAGCATCCCCCTTGATGTACATGAACTAATTTGTAATAATCTGTTCTGTTTCCTTGTCAAATACATGGATCTTATCAACTTCAAATGCGAACTTGATGGGATCGCCAGGTCTTGACTTGGTGCTGGGAGCCACTCTTGCGGTAAGAGGGAACTCGTCCAGATCAAAGTACAGATAAACTTCTGCACCAAGCAACTCGTAAACCCTTACGGAAGACTCAAATACGCACTTGGGATCGCATTTTGCAAGGAACTCGGGATCGTCATCCACATTCTCAGGACGGATACCAAAGGTAACAACCTTTCCGTCATAGCCGCCTGCAATCAGCTTCTTGGATTTTGCTTCAGGAAGCGCAATGCTGTGTCCTGCAATCTCAAGGCTGGCAACATTGCCGGTAACCTTAACCTTTGCATCCAGGAAGTTCATCTGAGGAGATCCCATGAATCCTGCCACGAACAAGTTCTGAGGTCTGTCGTACAGATTCTGGGGAGTATCTACCTGCTGGATAACGCCGTCTTTCATAACTACGATTCTGGTACCCAGGGTCATAGCCTCTGTCTGGTCATGTGTAACGTAGATGATGGTGGTTCCCAGTCTCTGATGCAGCTTTGCAATCTCGATACGCATCTGTACACGCAGCTTTGCATCCAGGTTGGAAAGAGGCTCATCCATAAGGAATACTTTGGGGTTACGCACAATAGCACGACCCATGGCAACACGCTGTCTCTGACCACCGGACAAAGCCTTCGGCTTACGCTCAAGAAGCGGAGTCAGGTCAAGAACCTTTGCTGCTTCCTTCACCATCTTGTCAATCTGATCCTTCGGAACCTTTCTCAGTTTCAGACCAAATGCCATGTTGTCATACACGGACATATGGGGATACAGAGCGTAATTCTGGAATACCATTGCAATATCACGATCCTTGGGTTCTACATCATTAACAACCCTGTCGCCTATCTTCAATTCACCGGAAGAAATATCCTCCAAGCCTGCGATCATACGAAGTGTGGTGGACTTACCACATCCGGAAGGTCCTACGAAGATGATGAATTCCTTGTCTGCTATCTGCAGATTGAAATCCTTAACTGCCTCAAAACCGTTAGGATATACCTTACAGACATTCTTTAAAGATAAACTTGCCATAATAGAAAACTCCTTTCACGTTTACATGGTTTTTCATTTTTAAGCTTTTATGATGATGCAGCACCGCCTCACCTACAAACAGTATAACGAAAAAGCGTGATTTATTCCATGCCACTATTTCACAAAGATTTTTTTACTGATTGTCAATTTTGCTAAGATTCCAGGGTGTTTCCCCCTTCGTTTGGCACTATGCACAATTTAGTATTTTCTTTTTATGCACTTTGTACATGTCATTGGTTTCCGGGGTTCTCTTCTACCAGGCTCTCATCCAGTTCATCCCTGAAGATTCTTTCATCCTCTTCCCCCTCCCCTGCCGCTTCCACGGGCGCATTTGCCTCCAGGATCTGGGCCTCAAGTCTTTTGAAAAAACCGGAATACAGTTTCGCGGAAGCCCATGCGGGAGCGGAAAAACCGAAAAAGAACACAATGGGGGTAATCTGTGGAAACAGCAAAAACACCGCCGTCGGCAGCACTGCCAGTATCATCATCAGTATGGTCTTGGGAAACTGCATGATTCCGATAAAAAAGGCATTCTTGATGGTACGCATCACGGTATTTTCAAATTTTGCCAGCACCGGGAACACAAACATGGATGTGAACAAAAACAGCAGCGCAATGACAATCAGTATCACCCTGATCACACTGCCGAATTTCATTTCCATATTCTTCATGATGAGAAAATCACCCGCCAGCACCAGAATGATAAAAAACATGATCAGCCAGATACCCGTAGCCTGCTTAAAATTCAGCTTAAATGACTTAAAAAAATCCCTGGCGATATAGCATTCCTCATTCCTTGCCATCTTCAGGGCCACATAGTGCATTGCCGTCATGGAAGCCCCTGCCGTGACAATGGGAATACAGCAGATCAGCGTCAGGACATTCAGCCACATCAGATCAGCCACTTTGTTCAGCACCTGCATCAGCGGGCTCTCCAGATCAAAAAGTTTCATACCGTTCCTCCTCCTGTTCTCAAAACACCTTTTCCATGGGTGTCACTCGTATACCGCAGAATTCCATCTCCGGCCGCACTGCGCGGAATCCCTGTTTTCTGTAAAAGTTTACCGCATATGGCGCCGCGTGCAGTGACATATAGCGCTCTCCCACCTCTGACAGATACTCACAGAGTTTTTTCAGAATCGCGCTTCCCACTCCCCGGCGGTGATATGCCTCGTCCACAAATAAAAGTGACAGACGGTTTTTGTCCCTGACGGAACCTGCCCCGATCACATGCCCGCTGTCCAGGGCCACCATCAGCCTGTATTCCCCCTTCAGAAACAAAAGATACAGTTCTTCATCCATTATGAACTCGAAAAAACGCTTAATGCCCTCTTCCGTATAATCCTTCCCCTCAAATTTCATGAAAGTCCTCCAGATCATCTTTATGGCAGGACTCCATTCTTCTTTCCTTGCCCATCTCACCTCATAAGGCATCCTCATCTTTCTTATATCCATCACTTTTACGCTCCGCACATACAGTATTGTGTAAATTTGATGGCCTATCCATTTTCCCGTGTTTCTCTTTTGTACAACACTCTGTCCTCTATCCAGCCGGAAATGTCCCTCATGACCTGAACACGATTCGTCTCGTTGAGGAGTTCGTGCCTGGCGCCATCATACATTTTCAGCGTGATATCTTCCAATCCCGCCGCTGCAAGGGAGTCCTTTGCCCTGAGGACGCCTTTTCCGTAGGCGCCCACCGGATCCGCGTCCCCCGATATCATGAATACCGGCAGTTTCTTCGGGACACGGCTCAGGTTCTCCCTGCTGTACAGTCTCAGGATCAGCTCAAACAAAGCCCCGAAACCGTTTACGGTAAAAATAAAACCGCATTCCGGATCCGCCATATACTGATCCACCCGTTCTCCCTCCCGGCTCAGCCAGTCAAAGCTGGTCCGCGGATTCTCTATCTTTTTATTGTAGACGCCGAAAGCCAGTTTGTCAATCATGCGGCTTGTGTACCTGCTTCCGTGAAAAACTTTCTGGATTCCCGTCATACATTTTGCCAGTTTCACGGTAGCGGCAGCTTCCATCCCGGTTCCCATGATCACCACGGCGGAGAGCCCCTCCCCGTGGCAGAACATATAGTTCCTCGTGATAAAGGAGCCCATGCTGTGTCCCATGAGTACATAAGGGACACCGGGATATTTTTCTTCTGTCAGCACTCTGAGTCCATGGACATTTTCCACCAGGGCCGTGGCCGGATCCTTCTCGCAGAAATATCCGTATTTTCCGTTTTTCCCCACGGATTTTCCGTGTCCCAGATGATCCTCCCCTGTGACAACATACCCTTTTTCCGTGAGAAACCGTGCAAATTCCTCATAACGTTCCACATACTCTGCCATACCGTGGACAATCTGCAGGACACAGCGAACCTCCCGCCCTTCCCCGGGACAGTACCTCACGGCATGAATCTTCGCGCTCCCCTCCCGGGAGTCAAAATAAAATTCCTCTTTCAGCATCAGACAACCTCCATACTGCCGCCGTGGGACAGTCCGGCAAATCCCGCCCTGCCCCACATCCCTTTTCCTGTCAGGCGATCTCCGCGCCTGAAGGCATATCCTTCTCCGGTTTCACCAGGGCCAGGCCGCCCTCCGCATCCTCCGCACACAGAATCATGCCTTCCGACATCACTCCCGCCAGCTTGGCAGGCTTCAGGTTTACCAGCACCATCACCTTCTTGCCCACCATCTCCTCAGGGGAATAGTATGCCCTGATGCCGGACACGATCTGTTTCACCTGACTGCCGATTTTTACCTGGCTGCAAAGCAGCTTTTTGGACTTGGGCACGGCCTGGCAGGAAAGGATCTCCCCCACCTGGAACTGCATTCTGGAAAAATCCTCATAGGAAATTTCCGGTTTTGCCTCAATGTCTATGACAGGCTCCTGCTCCTGCGCCTGCTCTTCTGCCGGAGCCGCAGCCTGCATGGCCGCCGCAATCTCCAGGTCCCGTTTCTCCACTTCCTTCATGTCCAGCCTGGCAAACAGAATTTCCGGCTGTTCCGTCACTTTCGTACCGTTTTCATAAAGTCCGAACTCTTCCAGCCGGTCAAATCCCCGCAATTCCGTGTTTAGCTGTGCGGCAATCCGTTCTGCCGTCTCAGGCATAAAAGGCTGCAGCAGGGATGCGCCGATGCAGATTCCCTCCACCAGATGATAGAGCACTGTGGACAGCCGGTCTGCCTTCTGGGGATCCTTTGCCAGAACCCAGGGCTCCGTCTCGTCAATATATTTATTGCAGCGCTTAAAGACCGCAAAAATCTCTGTCAGCGCGTCCGCCACCCTTAAGTCTGCCATCTTATCCGTGACCTTCCGGTAAGCCCCCGTGGCAACCGCCCTTAAATCCCCGTCCAGGGCCTCGTCCGCTGCGTCCTTGTTGGCCACAATGCCTCCGAAATATTTATTGCTCATGGAAATGGTGCGGTTCACCAGATTGCCCAGGGTATTTGCCAGGTCGGAATTGGTCCGCTCCGCAATCAGCTCCCAGGTGGCATTGCCGTCATTTTCAAAAGGCATCTCATGCAGCATGTAATAGCGCACCGCGTCCACCCCGAAGAAATCTACCAGGTCATCCACATAAATCACATTTCCCCTGGATTTGCTCATCTTGCCGCTGTTCATCAGAAGCCAGGGATGTCCGAAAATCTGCCTGGGCAGGGGTTCTCCCAGCGCCATCAGAAAAATGGGCCAGTATATGGTGTGGAACCGGATAATGTCCTTTCCGATCAGATGCAGGTCAGCGGGCCAGAATTTCCGGTACTGCTCCGTGCTGTTTCCCTCCGCGTCATAGCCGATGCCCGTGATGTAATTGGTCAGCGCGTCCAGCCACACATACACCACATGCCCCGGGTCAAAGTCCACGGGAACCCCCCACTGAAAAGATGTCCTGGACACACACAGGTCCTGCAGTCCCGGCAGCAGGAAATTGTTCATCATCTCATTTTTACGCGACACCGGCTGAATAAATTCCGGATGCTCGTTGATATGTCTGATGAGCCGGTCCGCATATTTGCTCATACGGAAAAAATAGGCCTCTTCCCTGGCAGGTTTCACCTCCCTGCCGCAGTCCGGACATTTGCCGTCCACCAGCTGGGACTCCGTCCAGAAGGACTCGCAGGGCGTACAGTACATCCCTTCGTAGGCGCCTTTGTAGATATCATCCTGGTCATACAGCCTTTTGAAAATCTTCTGTACCTGCGCCTCATGATAATCATCCGTAGTCCGTATAAACTTGTCATAGGAAATATTCAGCATATCGCACAGTCCCCGGATAACGCCCGCCACCTGGTCCACAAACTCCCTGGGGGTGGTGCCCGCTTCCTGTGCCTTCAGCTCAATCTTCTGCCCGTGCTCGTCCGTCCCTGTCTGGAAAAAAACATCATAGCCTTCCATTCTCTTGAACCGCGCAATGCTGTCTGCCAGCACGATCTCATAATTGTTGCCGATATGCGGCTTGCCCGAGGTATAGGCAATGGCTGTGGTAAGATAGTATTTTCCCTTGCTTTCCATCTCATTTCTCCTCTCTTATTTCTCCTGTACGGCACATCAAAAAGTGCCTTCGGCACCTTGTATGCATGTTTTATAACAGACTTCATACAAGGTAAATAAGAAGCCCGTCTCCTACTGCCTATCTTGCACCAGAAGACGAGCCCGTATGCCCTCTTAATTAAAAATGGTATCACAAAAACCTCTTGACTGTCAATAACCAATTCTCACTTCGCCGACAGCCTGCTGTACTCCCCTTTCCGGTCATAAGAATCCAGAAGATAACTGTCATCCGTCAAAATACAGTCTATTTCCAGTTTATCCCCCCGGAACTTACTGTGTTTGCGCAAATCTTCCTTCGGTTTTTCCTGCTTTGCCTGAAAAGAATCCTTATTGTGGGTGTTGAAAAAATTCCCCGGAAGATGCCCGGTCAGCTGTCCGGTCACATCCTTGAACTTCACCTTTATTTTCTGCCAAATGCCCTTTTCCTGCCCGCCCGCTTCATTGACAGGCGCAAAATAGGGATTTTCCTCCACTCTTCCGGGAGGAGCCACTGCCGTGGAAGCTGCCGCCACCTGCCCCGGATGTAAGATGCCGGCAGGGTCCGGAACATGGCTTTCCCGGCCCGCAGGACCTGCGCCTGCCACATCCGCCGCACTGCCCTCCCGGCCTTCCATCAGGGCCTGTGCCCCATCCGTTCTTGTCCCATCGCCCACGGCCTCACTGGAACCCCAGATGCTCTTCAAAAGCCTTTTTCCGTTTCCCAGCGTCTTCTCCAGCCATGCCGACAGGGAAAACTGCCCTTCCGGCTGCGGGGGCGCTTCCGGTACTGCCTGGGAAGCAGCGCCGGAAGACGCCGATGACGCACCGGACTCTTCTTTCCTGTAATGGGCATGATCGTGCATGCAGTTGGTCACATGGTGCACCTCTCTCCCATGATCCCTGCCGATTCCGTCAAAATGCATACTTCCACCCCCTTATCCAATCCTTTTCCTTTATTTCTATTTTCAGCCGAAAGTATGCAAAGCCTTACCTTTTATATTTGTCCTGCCCCAATATATTCATAAAACTCTTTACATTTTCCGAAACCCGGTTCTGGAAAACCGCAGAACCGGACACGATAATATTGGCTCCCGCCTCCAGGGCCAGTTCCACATTGTCCGGCCGGATACCGCCATCCACCTCAATGTCCGTCCTCAATCCCTTTTCCAGCACCATGGAACGGACTTCACGCACTTTCCCCAGACATTCCGGCAGCAGTTTCTGGCCGCCGAATCCCGGCTTCACCGTCATCACAAGAACCATGTCCACCAGCTTAAGATATGGTTCCACCGCCTTCGCAGGCGTTTCCGGGCTTATGGTAATCCCCACTTTCTTTCCCAGAAAGCGGATTCTCTGTATTGTCCCGGTCACATCCTCCGTGGCCTCCAGATGGAAATTGATCAGATCCGCCCCGCAGTCCGCAAATTCCTTCACAAACCGCTCCGGTTTGTGGATCATCAGATGGACATCGAAGAAAATGTCGGAACATTTTCGTATGGACAGAATGACCGGCATTCCAAAAGAAATATCCGGCACAAAGACCCCATCCATCACATCGATATGCAGATACCGCGCGCCTGCATGCTCTGCCTCTTTGATCTGTTTCCCAAGCCTGCTGAAATCTGCTGCCAAAATAGACGGTGATAAAATGTTCATCCTGCCCCTCCTTGTCCATGACGGCCCGGGCAGTCTTCCTGCCCGGTTCATTTTTCGGCAAGGTCTATTTTAACAAAGATTCTACAGCTTGTCCACGTCCTTTTTCAATTGTTCCCATGCATCTTCATGTTCCGTATAATAAATCGGGCATTTTTTGCCGCCGCAGTCATAATGGCGCAGAATATCTTCCGAATCCAGCCCATAGGCCTCCGTGAGCCATGCCAGCAGCGAAACCAGGGAATCATAGGTCTCCTGGGTGAAGGATCCATCCTCCGCCAGATAACAGCACTCGATGGATATGGAATCATAATTCCGCGTCATCACCGCGTAGGCGATCTCGTCCAGGGGCACGCACTGGATAATCTCCCCATCATAGCCGATGATAAAATGGGAACTGACGCTGACCTCGTGAGTGTCCTTCTGCTGCTCAAAATAACTGCGGTTCTGGGCGGCGCTGGTTCCCGGATTTGCGGTATAATGTACAAAAAGATTTGTCACCGTCTCCAGTGCATCCCCGGGCCTGGAGTATTCATTGGGTGTCAGAAAGTTTTCTTCCCACCGGGGATGGCCTTCAAACACCTCCGACGGAAGCCCCTGAACCATGGCGCCGGAATAAGCCCCTGCCCCCGTATTGTTTCCTCCAGAAGACTGCACGGAACCCTCCCCCATGTTTCCCGCCTCCGCTGCCTGATTGTTCTTAAAGATATAGAATCCTGCCAGTATTACGATACACAGGATCCATACCCCTACCATAAACTGCTGTCTCTGCGCACGTTTTCTGCGGCGTGCCCGGGTAGGACGCCTGGTATCCGGACGGAAGCCATATCCGGAAAAATCCCCCCTGGGAACCCTGGGACGCACTGCCGCGCCGCTTCTCCTTCCCACGACGGGCCCTGACAATGTCCGGGGCCGGGAAACCGGCATACTGACTGCGGAAACTGCCTTCCGGGCACTTCTGACACTTCTGTCATCTTTTTCATACGGTGTATTTCCACCGTTTTCCCCTGCGCGCTTTCCTATGTAGAAGGCATTCTCCCTTTGTTCCGCCGCGGAACGCTTTCCTGTATAAAAGACATTTTCTTCCGTGCTTTCCTTCCGGGACACCTGCCGTCTTCCCCGTGCCTGAGCATTTCTGTCATCAGTGTCATATTCATCATATGTGCGTTCCCCTGCCGACACGGGGCGCTGTCTCTGCGCATATTCCCGCTCCCCACCGTCTCTTTCCTGGTGCGCCGCGGGGCGCTGCCTCTGCGCATATTCCCGCTCCCCACCGTCTCTTTCCCGGCGCGGCGCGGGGCGCTGCTGTCTCTGCGCATATCCTTCTTCCCAGCCGTCTTCCAGGTACGACATGGGGCGCTGTCTCTGCGCATATCCCCACTCCCCATGGTCTCTTTCCCCATATGACATAGGACGGTGCCTCTGTGCGTATCCCCTTTCTTCACAGTCGTCTTCCCGTTGCGGTGCGGGGCGCTGCCTCTGTGCGTATCCCCTTTCTTCACAGTCGTCTTCCAGGTACGCCTGCTTTCCCTGCTTCATCTTATCGGTGGCATCGTGATCCCAGGGCATCATAATCACATTGTCCTCTTCCGTATCCCTTTCCGTTCTCCTGCGTCCGGAGGAAACCTGCGCCCTCCTCTGGGGACTCCTCATGCGGCTGCGCTGTGCCGCATAATCTGCCAGATACGGATTTCTCCTGTCCGCATACTCCTCATAATCTTCTCTTTTCCGTGCACCCTCGTTCTGCCTTGCCATCCTCTACACCTCTGTATTTCCGATATTTATGAAAGTCTCTCCAGCCCTTCTGCCTTCCTGCAGCAGCCGGCCTGCATGTACAAGTTTCATAACCGTTTATAAAGTACACCCAAACGGTTCCTTCTGTTTTTCATAAATACAATATAATGCAGAAATGTATCTTGTTTGTTTAATTTTTAATTAATATTTGTACACGAAATGAAAAAACTCCTCTGTTGCTGCCTGATTACAACAAGATCCCTTTCTCTCATTCCTGCCGGAACACGCCCCTGAAAGCCCTGTATGTTCTGGCCAGCCCCTCCTGAAAATCTATATACTCAAATCCCATCTCCTTTTTGCCCTTCTCGTTGCAGCAAAGTTCCGACTCCTCCCCGGTCACCGCAAACGGCAGCGGAATCCCCTGGGCGCGGGCCTGCTCCACCGTAATCGGAATTTCGTCAAATTCCACATCTGCCGCATTTTTCAGCGCTTCCAGAAAAGACGCATATGTCATGACCTGGTCCTGGCACAGATTGTATGCCTGGCCATATGCCTTTTCCTGCAGCAGGCATTTCAGTGCGGCCTCTGCCGCATCTTTTACATAAACACATTGAAAGCTTCCTTCAGCATCCGTGATCCGGGGCAGAATATGATTCTGTACCAGCAGCTGAATGTATGCCGACTCCCTGGGTGCATAATTGTACGGTCCGTAGACTATTGCAGGACGTAATATAGTATATTCTATCTCCTTCTGGGCACACTCCACCCTCAGTTCCTGCTCCAGCGCCACTTTTCCCGCAATATAGGCCCCGGCCTCCCCGGGAAAGTTCCTTGTCTCCAGCGCCGTGTCCTCATCCTTCTTTTTCCCGGTGCCTCTCTGGTACACATCCACTGTGCTGATCAGGACATATTGCGTTACCTTTCCTGCCATGTTCTGGAGTACCTTCGCGATATCCCCTTCCTCATACGCACAAAAATCCACAATGGCATCATACCTTTCCTCCATCCGGCGCCAGAGCGTCTCATCCCTCCGGTCACCCCGGATCTGCTTCACACCGAAATTCTCCATGGAGTAAGTTCCCCGGTTCAGCACCGTAATCTCATGCTTTCCCGATGCCTGCATGACAAAAACCCTGCCCAAAAAATAACTGCCGCCTATGACTAAAATTTTCATCCTTTCCTCCATTTCTGCGCGGCCTTTTGCACATGTCAAGTTTGTGGATGCCGCGCAGACACAAACTTGGGATTGAAAATTTTCAATTTTCAATCTTTCTCCTTTCGAGTTTACTTTTATTTTGGTTCCGTCTCCTGGCTTCCGCACTGTTTCCACTTCATTTTACCATCAGCATTTCCCGCTTTCAATCAAATTTAACCCTCACGGCATACGCATGCCAATTAAAAATTTGCATGCCAATTAGAAATATGCAGGCATGGCTATTTTCCTCATTGCCCGCGGGAATAAATTATCAGGCCGTGATATTATCCCTTGAAATTCATGAAAAGAAGTGATAAAATCTTTGATATTCAAAGTAATATGAGTTGGAGGAGTCCTGACATGAATACGATAAAGAAACTTTATTGCAGATCGTTTCAGCTATGTTTCCGGGCGGCGCTTCCGTTTTTGCCCTACAGGGAACCCAAAATCCTGGACGATATGGAAAGCCTTGGCCGCCTTCTGGCAGACCAGGGAAACAAAAGCGTACTGATTGTCACGGATAAGGGGATCTCCGGCCTGGGACTGCTGGCGCCGTTGACAGATGCCCTGGAAAAAGCGGACATTGCCTATTGTATCTATGACGACACGGTACAAAATCCCACCATTGACAATGTGGAGCAGGCCCGGGAAGTCTATCTCGCGGAAGGCTGCACTGCCATCATCGCCTTCGGCGGAGGTTCTTCCATCGACTGCGCCAAGGCAGCCGCTGCCAGAATCGCAAAACCCCGGCAGCCGATACAGAAAATGCGCGGTCTTCTGAAAATACATAAAAAACTTCCCACACTGGTTGCCATCCCCACAACCGCAGGCACCGGCAGCGAAACCACCCTGGCCGCCGTGATCACGGATTCTGCCACACACCACAAATATCCCGTCAATGACTTCGTGCTCATTCCCAGATACGCGGTTCTGGACTACCGCGTCACCACCGGCCTGCCCAGGCAGATCACCGCCACCACGGGAATGGATGCCCTGACCCATGCGGTGGAAGCCTACATCGGAGGCAGCACCACAAAGCTTACCCGTAAAATGGCCGAGACGGCCGTCCGCCTGATCCGCGACAATCTGAAAGAGGCTTACGATCACGGGGACAACGCAAAAGCGCGTGAAAATATGCTTCATGCCGCATATTGCGCCGGCATCGCCTTCACCCGTTCTTATGTGGGATATGTGCACGGAGTCGCCCATTCCCTGGGAGGAAGATACGGCATTCCCCATGGTCTGGCCAACGCGGTGATTCTGCCCTATTTTCTGGAGGCCTATGGAAAAAGCTGCGAAAAACGTCTGGGAAAGCTTGCCCGGATATGCGGCATTGCGCCGGAGAGCGCAGATGATCACGCCGCCTCCCGCAACTTTATCCGGTGGGTGCGCCAGATGAATCATTCCATGGACATTCCCGACACCCTTGATGGCATACGGGAAGAAGATATTTCCCAAATGGCCGCCCACGCAGACAAGGAAAGCAATCCCCTTTATCCTGTGCCCCGCCTTATGGACGCGGACGAACTGGCAGGCATGTACCTGGAAATCGCCGGCAAAAGGCAGGTGTCGGGAACCGTCCACGCGTCGTTTGTCTGAATCTTTCCGCGGATAAAATCCGGCTGACCGCCTTTGGCCTGACCACAGCAGTCCTGACCGGTACCTTATCCCCGAAAGCAAAGAAAGGAGCAATATGGAAATCAGCAATCTTGTGGAAAAACAAAGAAAATACTTTGCCGCCGGCGCCACAAAGAATATGGATACACGTATCTGGGTACTGAAAAAACTGCATCGCGCAATCCGTTCCCACCAGTCAGAACTTGCCCAGGCCATGCGCACGGATCTGGGAAAAAGCGCCAGCGAATCCTATATGTGCGAAATCGGCCTGACCTTGAGCGAACTGTCTTTCCAGATCAGGCATCTGAAAAAATGGGCCCGGCCAAAACGGCATATGACGGATCTGGCCAATTTTCACGGACGCAGCTTTTCCCTGCGGGAGCCTTACGGATGTGTTCTGGTCATGTCCCCCTGGAATTACCCTTTCCTGCTGTGCATGGAGCCTCTCATCGGCGCCATCGCGGCCGGAAACTGCTGTATTTTAAAACCCTCCGCCTATTCCCCCGCCACCTCCGCGGCCATAAAGGCATTGATTCAGGAAGTTTTTCCGGAAGAATACGCCGCCGTAATTGAGGGAGGACGCGCCGAAAACAGCGCGCTGCTGGAAGAACGCTTCGACTATATTTTCTTTACCGGAGGCGTGACCGTGGGGAAACTTGTCATGGAAAAAGCAGCCGTCCACCTGACTCCCGTCACTTTGGAGCTGGGCGGAAAAAGTCCCTGCATTGTGGACAAAACCAGCGATCTGAAACTGGCCGCGGCAAGGATTGCCTTCGGCAAATACCTCAACTGCGGGCAGACCTGCGTGGCGCCGGATTATCTTCTCATCCACCGCTCCGTGAAGGAAGCGTTTCTGGATCATTTATCCAGGATGATCACCGAAATGTACGGTTCCCATCCGCTGGACAATCCGGACTACGGAAAAATCATAAACCAAAAACATTTCCAGCGTCTGGTAAACCTGATGACTCCGGAGAAAGTGATCTATGGGGGCGCCACGGATCCTGCGTCCCTGCGGATTGCACCTGCCATCATGGATCATGTCACCCGGGAGGACGCCGTTATGCAGGAAGAAATTTTCGGCCCCATCCTGCCGGTGATAGCCTTTGATGACATCGAAGAAGCCTTCCGTTTTGTGCTGGAAGGGGAAAAACCCCTGGCTGCCTATCTGTTTACCGGAGACAAAAAGACGGAAAAACATTTTTTGGACAGAATCTCCTTCGGCGGCGGCTGTATCAACGACACGGTGGTACACCTTGCCACCTCCCGCATGGGATTCGGCGGCGTGGGCTGCAGCGGCATGGGTTCCTACCACGGACGCAGAAGCTTTGAGACCTTCACCCATGAAAAAAACATCCTGAAAAAGTACGGCTGGATTGACCTGCCCCTGCGCTACCAGCCCCACGGCAAAACCAAAGATAAAATAATACGCATGTTCCTGAAATAGTTTCCTTCCCCTGCGGCATATTTCCTCTGCCCGGGGCTGTGCACAAAAAAATCCTGCCCCGGACACACAGACCGTCCGGGCAGGATTTTCCTGTCTCCCATACTGCAGCTTTCATCCAGACAGGCTTCAGTCCAGATGGAATACATTCTGCAGGTCAATGCTTACCGGACTGTTGTCCGGATTTGTCTCCATGATATCGGCCATGAAATCCCACCATTTTCGATTGATGGCAGTATCCGCTCCCTTTGCCCAGAGCGTCTCGTCCTCAATCTCAATATAGCCGAACAGGGTCAGCGTCTCCTTATCCAGGAAAATGGTATAATTTTTACCGCCGTGCGCATGGATCATATCCTGCATCTCGGGCCAGAGTTCATTGTGTCTTTTCTCGTACTCCGCTTCCTGCCCGGGATACAGCTTCATTTTAAATCCCTTGATCATCCTATATCTCCCGTTTATAAAAATTCCTTCACTGACTGATACACGCCCTCAGCGTCCAGTCCGTACTTCTGCACCAGCGCCGCCGCAGAGCCTGATTCCCCGAACACATCCTGCATTCCCAGCTTCTTTACCCTGGTGGGAAGATTTGCGCTCAGGCAGTCGCAGACCGCGCTTCCCAGACCTCCGATCACGGTATGCTCTTCCACCGTGACCACCTTTTTGGTCTTCCGGGCGCTTTCAATGATAAGCTGCTCATCCAGCGGTTTTATGGTACAGATACTGACCACCTCCGCGCTGATGCCATCCTGCGCCAGCAGTTTCGCGGCGCCCAGCGCAGAATCCACACAGATTCCCGTGGCCACAATGGTCACGTCATTCCCCTCCCGGACAACGGTACCCTTTCCGATCTCAAAGTGGTAATCCGGCCTGTCGTTGATCACCGGCACGGCAGCCCTTCCGAAACGGATATACACCGGTCCCTCATATTCCAGCGCCGCACGCACTGCAGCCTTTGCCTCCACATCATCTGCCGGACACATGACAACCATGCCGGGAATGGTACGCATCAGGGCAATATCCTCGTTGCACTGATGGGTGGCTCCGTCTTCTCCCACCGTAATCCCCGCATGGGTGGCTCCGATTTTTACATTCAGCTGCGGATAGCCTATGGAATTGCGCACCTGCTCGAAGGCCCGCCCTGCGGCAAACATGGCAAAAGAACTGACAAAAGGAATCTTTCCCACCAGGGAAAGTCCCGCTGCCACGCCCATCATATTCGCCTCCGCGATACCGCAGTCAATATGGCGTTCCGGATACGCCTTCTTAAAAATACTTGTCTTGGTGGCCGCCGCCAGATCCGCGTCCAGCACCACCAGATTGGGAAATTCCTCCCCAAGACTTTTCAGCGCGTTGCCGTAACTTTCGCGAGTTGCTATTTTTTTCACGGTATTTGTGTCTGCCATCACGCTTCACCTGCCTTTCCCGGTTCTGCACCGGCCGTTTCCTGCTTCAAAAGCTCCGCATCTATTTTTTCCAGATCCGCCATTGCCACGGCATACTCCTGGTCATTTGGCGCCTTCCCGTGCCAGTCCACATTGTTCTCCATGAAGGATACGCCCTTCCCCTTTAAGCTGTGCAGTACTATGCAGGTGGGCATTCCCTTTGTCTCCCTGGCTTCCCCGAACGCGGCCCGCAGCGCGTCAAAATCATGGGCGTCCACATTGATCACATGGAAGTTAAAAGCCTGGAACTTTTTGTCGATGGGATAGGGGGAGCAGACCTGGTCGATGGGGCCGTCAATCTGCAGATTATTGTTGTCCACGATCACGCAGAGGTTGTCCAGCTTTCTGAAGCCCGCGAACATGGCGGCCTCCCACACCTGGCCTTCCTGAATCTCTCCATCTCCCAGAAGGGTGTATACACGAAAATCCTTTCCGTCCATTTTTCCGCCCAGGGCCATGCCCACAGCGGCCGAAATACCCTGGCCCAGGGAACCGGAAGACATATCCACTCCCGGGATGTGGATGCAGGGATGTCCCTGCAGATAAGACCCCAGCTTGCGAAGGGTGGTCAGATCCTCCACCGGGAAAAATCCCCTGTTGGCCAGGGCGGAATACAGTCCCGGGGCATTGTGTCCCTTGGAGAGCACAAATCTGTCCCTGTCCTCCTTCCCCGGATTCCCGGGATCGATATTCATTTCCTCAAAATACAAATACGTAAACACATCTGCGGAAGAAAGTGATCCTCCGGGATGCCCCGCCTTTGCACTGTGAACTGCCGTGATGATTCCCTTGCGAACCTCGTTGGCACGTTTCCGCAGTTCTAAATTGTCCATTGTCTCCTCCATTCTACCGTATCTTGAAATACGGTGTGTCTTTTCCATGCAATGTATATGACCGTCAGCTGTCCTGACCGTAATAAGCGTTCGCCCCGTGCTTTCTGTAATAATGTTTATCCATCAGTTCCTGGGGCGCCGGCTGGACATGATGGTTTATGGATTCCGTGCGGTAGGCCATTTTTGCCACCTCCTCCAGCACCACGGCATTGTGCACCGCCTCCCCGGCATCCTTTCCCCAGGTGAAAGGCCCGTGGTTTTTGCACAGTACCGCGGGAACGGACACCGGGTCCTTGCACATTCTCAAAAATTCACTCACAATCAGATGACCTGTGTTTTCCTCATAGGCATCCGCGATCTCCTCCGCATTGAGGCACCTGATACATGGAACTTCCCCGTAAATATAATCCGCGTGGGTGGTTCCGTAGCAGGGAATGCTCCTTCCCGCCTGGGCCCAGCTGGTGGCATAGGAAGAATGGGTATGTACAATTCCCCCGATTTCCGGAAATGCTTTATACAGTTCCACATGGGTTGCCGTGTCGGAAGAGGGATTATAATTGCCCTCCACCTTTTTGCCGTTCAAATCCACCACTACCATGTCTTCCGGCGTCAGCCTGTCATACGCTATCCCGCTGGGCTTGATCACAAAGAGCCCGCTCTCTCTGTCGATGGCGCTCACATTCCCCCAGGTGAATGTGACCAGACCGTATCTCAGTAAATCCATATTCGCTTCGCATACCGCTTTTTTCAGTTCTTCCAGCATCATTATCCTCCTACTACAATGTATTTATTGGTTAATCCCCCTACTAATATAAATCGCTGCACGATAGCACGAAAGGGTAAAGTCGCTTCGACACCCCTATCATGAGAGAAACTTTTACTGTAAAAGTCCCTGGGCCATTCCGGCGCCGCGAAGTCAAAACCGCTTCTCTTTGCGGTTTTGCAAGACTGCTGTGCGCCAAACCCTCTTCACTTGCGGGTTTGTGTGCATCTTCCAAACTCCCCACTTTCCTATATGGCGGAGCAGCTTGGTGCATGGGAGTTTCGTTATTTCAGTCCCGCCACGGCCGCTTTCTCCGCGGGAAGGGTATTCTTGTATTTTTCGATAAAGGCGTCAAAGCCGGCCACATCCTCAGCCTCCGGCGCGATGGTAGTGCCGGTCTGGCCCGCGAATATCCGCTGGGACAGATACTCCGGAAGCGTCTCCCCCTCTTTCTTCTCATACATATAAGCCGCCAGCACTGCCATGCCCCAGGCACCGCCTTCACTGGCGGTATCCATCACGGTCACCGGCGCATTCATGGCCGCAGCCATCAGGCGCTGCCCCACCACCGGGGTCTTGAACAGTCCTCCGTGGCCCGTCAGGGAATCCACCTTTACCTGCTCTTCCTTTAACAGAATATCATTGCCGATCTTCAGGGCAGCCATGGCACTGTACAGATGAACGCGCATGAAATTCGCCAGGGTAAACTTCGCATCCGGCATGCGGACAAACATGGGGCGTCCCTCGCTCATCAGCCCAGTCACCGGTTCCCCTGCATCATAATTATAGGCCACCAGTCCGCCGCAGTCCGCGTCCCCGCACAGCGCCTCCCTGTATAGTGTGCCGTACAGTTCATTTTTATCCGGTTTTACGCCAATCTTTCCGGCAAACTCCTCAAACAGCCCCACCCACGCATTCAGATCGGAAGTACAGTTATTACAGTGCACCATGGCCACGGGACTGCCGTCCGGCGTGGTGACCATGTCAATTTCCTCATATACCCTGGAAAGGGTTTTCTCCGTCACCACCATGGAAAAAATGGATGTTCCCGCGGAAATATTGCCGGTGCGCACTTTTACGCTGTTGGTGGCGGTCATTCCCGTTCCCGCATCTCCCTCAGGCGGGCACATGGGCACGCCGGGTATCAGATCCCCCTCCGGGTCAAGCCGCCCGGCCCCTTCCGGAGTCAGTGTCCCCGCTTTCTCCCCTGCGGGCAGTACCCTGGGCATAATGTCCCTAAGCTTCCATCCAAATCCCCTGCCTGCCAGCAGGGCGTCAAATTTTTCCACCATGGCCGCATCATAATCGCAGACAGCGGAATCTATGGGAAACATGCCGGAGGCTTCCCCCACTCCCAGCACACGCTCTCCTTCCCGGCCCGCTTCCCCTGTCAGCTGCCAGTGAATATAGCCCGAAAGTGTGGTGAGATAGGAAATATCCTTCACATGCGCTTCCCCGTTTAAAACGGCCTGATACAAATGGGCTATACTCCACCTCTGGGGAATATTAAACCCAAACAGCGGCGTCAGCTCCCTGCAGGCTTCCTCCGTCATGGTGTTGCGCCAGGTCCGGAAAGGAACCAGCAGTTCCCCCTCTGCGTTAAAAGGCATGTATCCGTGCATCATACCGGAAAAACCCATTGCCGCCAGCTTTTTCAGCGTCACACCGTATTTTTCCGCCACATCCCTCTTCAGACTGCCGTAACAGCCCCTTAACCCCTTCCAGATTTCCTCCAGACTATAGGTCCAGACATTGTTTTCCAGACTGTTCTCCCAGTCCCATGTCCCCATGGCAATGGCCTGATGAGATTCATCCGTCAGCACCGCCTTGATGCGTGTGGAACCAAATTCCAGACCCAGAACCGTCCTGCCTTCCTGGATCTCCTTCCTGATTGTCTCGCTCATGTGTTTCCTCTCTGATCACCCGGGCGCAAGCGTCCTGGGGCAAACGATTGTTTTCGTTACCTCTTTAGTATAGAAAAATAACCTCCTAAAGTCAACACCGCTTTACGGCCGCTCCTGCGCTTCTTTTGCCACCGGGCTCACCATCCTTATTCATTCAGCAGCATCTGCGCCCGGTTCTGTATCAGCTCCGCTGCCTCCCCGGCACTCTTTTGTCCCTCAAAAAACGAAGCCGCTTCCTCCTCTATAATCTGCAGCAGTCTGTGGTTTTCATAAAAATATAAATGCTCCGATATCTCCCGCAGAAAATCTGTCTCCTCCCCGGTGACAGGAGGCAGATTTTCCAAATCTATCATCACGCTGCTATAATGAGGGAACCAGTTTACCAAATGGTACTCTTCCGTATCATACTGTGTCTGCTGCTCAAACTTATCCTTTGTCAGCACAAACCGTTCATTTACATTGTCTGCCCGGGAAGTGTAATCCATGCAGAATTCTATGAAATCCCAGGCTTCGCTCTTGTGCTCCGAAGCACTGTTGATGCCCAGCCAGTCAAACAGTTCCGCCGGATACCGCAGTTCCCCGCTGCTGGTGGGAAATCCCGTGATTCTCGCCACGTCCGAAAAAGAATCCCGTATGCTTAAGTAATCTGCCATGGATTCCAGCTCACCCAAAACCACATTCGTCTTTCCCGCATGCATAAAATCTGCCCGGTCCGTCAGTTGTCCCGGCTTCTGTCTTTCGCCCAGCGATGCAAGCCCCTCCAGAAGACCGATAAATTCTTCACTGTCAAACGAACAGCTCTTATTTGCCTCGTCCACAAAGCGGTCCATCTCGGCCCCGGACAAAATCTGGTTCAGCAGTACATTGGGCCAGATCATATAGTCCACATAATTTCCTTCGTTCCCGTTGATATATGCAATCAGCTCCTCCGGCGTCATCACCCCCTCCGGGGCGTCTGCGGATACGATCATCACATGCACCGAAAAAGTCAGCGGAATGCGCGGAATCCCGCCATCCTTTGTGATCAGTTCCAGAATCCCGGGAATAATATCCTGCTTCCTCTCTTCCAGATAAGGCGCCAGATCCTCCACCGCCCCCTTCTGGAACAGATTATCCATGTCAAAATAGGAAATCCGGTCCAGAAAAATATCCGGCCCCTTCCCCTGAACCAGTTCCAGCTGAAATTCGTTGGCAATGTCCCCATATGATTTTATGGTCACATGACAGTCCGGATGTGTTCTGTTATAGGATATCACCACCTGGTCCATGTGTGAAAACAAAGTGGTCCTGTAGCCCATAGAACCTGCCACGCCCAGCACCAGTTCTGTTTTCTCCGGAATCTCCGCCACCGGTACCGCCTTCATGGTAACCCAGTAATTGTGTTTCTCCATGGTGTCTTCCAGAAATACAAGAAAACTGCCATCCTCCTGCCGGAGAATCTCCCTCACATACTCTGCCTTCAGTTCCGCATCCTTCCATGCCAGAACTGTCTCCAGGGAACCATCCTCCAGACTTATCTGCCACAGTCTGTTCTGATCTATCAGATAAACCCCGTCCTCCCTGTCGCTGAAGACAAAGAACGGCTGGTTCTGCCCAAAAATCTGCATCACCTTCACCGGTGCTTCTTCCAGCCTGGCCGGAAGCGGCTTCGCCGTCCTGCGTCCCTCCTCTCCCAGCTCCCGGAAGGCTTCCAGGTCATAGAACTGCATCTCCATGCGGCTCTCTTCTTTCTTGATGATATAAGCGTAAACGCCCCTGGCGCCGGCGTTGACCAGCCCGCAGCCTTCCGGCATATTTTCGGTGGGTCTCAACAGTGAAAAACTATCCTGATATTCCCCGTTCTCATTCCAGAACACTACGGTGCCCTGCAATGTCATAGCGTAAATCCTGCCCTCATCCGCCACTTCCAGGTCGTAGACATGCTGCACCCCCGCGGCTGCCAGCTCCTCCGACACGTCCACGGAGTAAACCTCCTGCTGCCCGGCCAGCTTCTTTAAAGTATATCGCTGGGCATCCCTGTAGTCAGTCTGGTCGCTGAGCAAAAGATACATTTCCTCTTCCTTTCCCATCGCAAAGCCTTCCAGCCAGTCCCCGTTCCCGGCAATATCCAGCAGAAGCTGCGGCTCCTCCCCCTTCTCCTGTCTGTAAATTGACCGCCCTTCCATAATGTCAAAATAGTACAACGCGCTGCCCCGCAGCTGCAGGTTCCGCATCTCCAGCTCTTCCCCGGCGCTCTCATAATTCACAGCCATGGCATACCCTTCCGGCAATGTACCTGCGTCCCCCGGTTCGGAGGCAGCCCCCGCCGCCGTCTCTTCCTTTTCCTCTGCCGGCCGGCTGCCGGAGGCCTCCTCCTTCCCGCAGCCGCACAACAATACGGCACAAAGTCCAATACATAACAGTATTGCGCTTATTATTTTTTTCCCGGTTATTTTCATACTGCCGTGCCTCCTTCCTGGAGTGTGTTTTTTCTTTCTTTTGGGAATGTGTCCCAGGGGGTTCTGGGATGGGTGGGGCTGCGGGGCCGCTCGACTCTGCCCTTTGCGAACAGTATACCATCCTTCCACCCCTCTCACAACAGAATCTTTTCTTACATACCGGCATATTTCTTCCCCCAGCACTTTCCTCCTTACCCGCAAAAACCGCATACGGGCCGCTGCCCGGGCATATACTGTAGCAATATTGACCTTCAGGTGATCCTTTGAAAAAACATTCCCCTATTTCCTTCCGGCAGTTGTTCTTCGGCGTCCTTTTCCTGGTCATGTTCTCCGGCATGGTACTCTTTCTTTTCTCCTACAAACGGGACGAAAAGCGCTTTACCAATATCACAAACCAGATGTTTACTGGCGAAATGGAATCCAACACCCTGAACATGCATTATACCCTTGCATGTCCTGAGGATTTCGGAATTTGCGACTATGAGCCCGTCCTGGCATGCTACCATCCGGATCTGGCCCTGCAGGGCAGGGCCGAGACAGAAAACATACTGGCGGCGCTGAAATCCCTGAATCCCCAAAAACTTTCCCGGACAGACGCCTGGCTCTGGACACTGATGACCCGCTCCCTGGAAAATTCCCTGGCCCTGAGCGAATTTCCCTACTACGGAGAACCGCTCTCCCCCTCCTCCGGAACCCAGTCCAATCTTCCCATTCTGCTGGCCGAATACCCCTTCCGCACCAAAAGAGACGTGGAAGACTATCTGGCGCTGCTGGACCAGACAGACAGCTATCTGTCCTCCCTGTTACTCTATGAACAGGAAAAAGCGGCGGCAGGTCTCGTGATGCCCGCTGTCTGGCTCCGGGAAGTACGGGAGCAATGTGACACCATTGTCACAAAAGAGGAACTGGAATCCGGAACCCATTTCCTGCAGACCACTTTCCGGGAACGGCTTGAAGACCTGCTACGTGAAAACATCATTACAAATCAGGAAGCCGCCCTGTATCAGTCCCAGAATGACAGACTGCTCAAAACCGTGCTGCTGCCTGCCTATGCCGCACTGGGGGACGGACTTGTGCTGCTGGAAGACGAATCTGTCCTTCCGTCAGGACTGGCATCGCTCCCCCAGGGCAAGGCCTACTATGAACAGCTTCTGATTTCCCAGACCGGTTCCTACCGTCCGGTGACGGAAATTCAGGAAATGCTGGCGGCACAATTTTCCATGGAATATGACAGAATCAGACAGCTTGCACAGAATTACCCGGAAATCGCCCGGATTATCGCCAATGATGTTTCGGATGATTTTCCTTACAAAAATGCGGCACAGATTCTGCCGGACCTGCAGGACAGAATGAAAGAAGATTTTCCTTCCCTGCCCGGTGAGAACACCCTGGCCACTGTCAAAACGGTTTCTCCCAGCCTGGAGGAATTCTGTGCCCCGGCCTTTTACCTGACAGCCCCCCTGGACGATACCGATACCAACAGCATTTACATAAACCGGAAAAAAACGCCCGGCGGGCTGGAACTATATACCACCCTGGCACATGAAGGATTTCCGGGACATCTCTACCAGACCGTGTATTACAACCGCTCTGCCCAGGAACGGGGAGAACGCCCTGCCAGGGAGCTGCTCTGGTACGGCGGTTACCAGGAAGGCTGGGCCCTGTACTCGGAATTTTATTCCTATGACTATGCCTCCCTGCTTCTTATGGAAGACGGCCAGAAAGATGCTGCCCTGATGGCACAGCTTGAACGGACCAACCGCAGCCTGCAGCTATGCCTGTACTCCATGCTGGACATCATGATCCATTACGAGAACGCCTCCTGCAGCCAGGTTGCGGAAATCCTGGAAAAGTTCGGCATCAACGACGTAAACTCTGCCGAACACATTTATGATTATATTGCGCAGTCACCCTGCAATTATCTGAAATATTATCTGGGATATCTGGAAATTCTGGAACTGCAGGAAGAGGCCGCGGCCCTCTGGGGAGACCAGTATTCCGATTACCGCTTCCACTGCTTCCTGCTGGACAGCGGCCCCGCAGATTTTCTCTCCCTGCACGAAAAGATGACAGCAAAAAAAGAATGAATTATCAAACACACGCTAAGCTTCGGAGTCCTCCACCAGGTCCTCCAGATACCCTCTGTCCCACAGAAGGATCTTCAGTTTCCTGGCCGCCTCCACCGCCGGCTGGGTGAAATACTGGTTGGTCAGCACCACCCCTACCATCCTGTCGTAATAATCCCGGCCGGCATATGCTTCCTGAACCGCCTTCACGCCCACCGGAGCCGTATAACACTTACATTGTATGGCATAGGTGATCCCATCCTTTTCCGCCAGCACATCTATGCCGTAATCACCGCTTCCCCTGGTGACCTGGACCTCCTGAAAACCGCATTTCTTCAAAAGCTCCGCACAATAATACTCAAATTCATGACCCTCCATCAGGTCAAAATCCTCAGGCCTGCGCCGCCTTGCCCTCTGCCGCAGGTACAGCGCCATACTGAGAAGCATCGCCCCTGCGCAGACCACCATAATCAGAATAATTTGTTTTGTATCCATATTTTTCTCTTTCCACTACTCCTTTGTAACATTTCTATTGTATTCGACAAAAGAAGATAATGCAACCCAAAATTTCCCCTATTTGCAAAATATCCTCCCATGGAGTAAAATAGAAAAAACCCCGGGCCAGACGGTACCGGAATCAGAAAGGCAGCCTTATGAATCATATCCTCATTGTAGAAGACGACGCGGAAAACAACCAGATTCTGCGGGAATATCTCGAAAGTCACGGCTATACCTGCACCCAGGCCTTCTCCGGCAGCGAGGCAAAGCTGCTTTTCTCCATGCAGAAATTTGACCTGATTCTTCTGGACCTGATGCTGCCCGGCATCACCGGCCAGGAACTTGTCCCACTTTTTTCCCCCGGGACCCCTGTCATCGTCATGTCTGCCAAAAGCAGTCTCGACAGCAAAGTGGAACTCCTCTCCGCCGGGGCTGAGGACTATATCTGCAAACCCTTTGACCTGCCGGAGCTTCTGGTGCGGATTCAGGTGCAGCTGCGCAGGCAGGCAAGAAAAGAAGACATTCCCGCCCACCCCGAAGGCACCATATACCATTACCGGGAATGGGACTTAAATCCCGATACCCTGGAGCTGAAGGCCTGCGGCATTCCTGTCACCCTGACCAAACACGAATTTCTGATACTTGAGCTGATGATCCGCAATCCCAGACGGGTTTTCTCCAAACAAATGATTTACGAATATGTATGGGGGGAAGAATATCTGGCAGAGGACAAAACCATCAATGTGCATATCAGCAATATCCGTGCCAAACTGAAGGCAAGTAAAACGGACTCCTATATCCAGACAGTGTGGGGAATGGGTTTCAAACTGACATAACTTTACCTTTTCTTAAACTTTTCTGAGCAGTTTTTGAAACTTTCTCCTTTAAGATACAAATACAATCAAAAACAAAGCAATCCCAACGGATTCGGCAAAGGAAGGAGAACGGAAAACAATGGATTATAAAACGGAAAGTCAGAAGCCCCTCATTGTGGAGACCAGGGCCCTGACCAAGACCTATAAGGGAAAAGCCGCGGTCAGCCATCTGGACATGAAAATCCGGGAAGGCAGTATATACGGGTTTATCGGCAGGAACGGCGCTGGAAAATCCACCACCCTGAAAATGCTGTGCGGGCTGGCCAAGCCTACGGCAGGTGAAATACAGCTGTTTGGAAAAGCCACCGGAGACCCTATGGTTACCAGGAGGATCGGCAGCCTCATCGAATCTGCCGGCTTATATCCCGGCATGACCGCAAGGCAGAATATGATCATGAAAGCAAAATGCCTGGGACTGGCAGACGAAAACCAGGTGGATCGTTTACTCTCCCTGACCGGGCTGTCCCAGACCGGAAACAAAAAGGCAAAACAGTTTTCCATGGGAATGAGACAGCGTCTGGGCATTGCCATGGCATTGCTGGGCAACCCTGACCTGCTGATCCTGGATGAGCCCATCAACGGGCTGGATCCGGAAGGCGTCCGGGAAATACGCCACCTGATCCTGGACCTGAACGAAGAGGGCAAAACCTTCATCATCAGTTCCCATATCCTGGGAGAACTCAGCAAACTCTCCTCCCACTATGGCATCATCAAAGACGGAAGTCTTGTGGAGCAGATCAGCCGGGAAGAACTGGAGACAAAATGTGCCGACTATTTCCGGCTTGAGGTAAATGACACCAGACGGGCTCTGGCGCTGATAGAGGAACACTTCCCCCAGGCAAAGCCCCAGGTCCAGGATGCCCGTACCATACATCTTTACCATCTGGAAGACAGCGCCGCACTGAACCGGCTGCTCATTGAAAACAAGATACAGATATATGCCTCCGGTTTCCATCACATGGATCTGGAAGAATATTTTCTGGCCCGCATGGACGGCATTCAAAACTCGGAAAAGGGGGAAGGGAAACATGTTTAATTTACTCCGTATGGATTTATACCGGATGAAAAGAAGTAAATCGGTCTATGTCAGTTTTGCCATTCTTGTAGCGGTAACGATACTGTGTTTCTGGATGTTATGGATAGTGGGTACCTCCCAGGGGCAGGCATATGCCTTCCGGTCCGGCATGAATCTTACCGTCACACCCGGGGAAGAAATCCCTCAACTGGAAGATTATGATTCCCTGACTCTGTTCCGGGAAGTCGACATGGATGGCGGAACATACAGCATCATTATCGGCATTCTCACGGCAATATTCGTCTGCCTGGATTTTAACAGCGGTTTTATGAAAAATATTATGGCCCTGCACCCGGACCGCTGGAAATACATTGCCGCCAAAATGATGTCAGTCGGAATTCTGAATATAGTCCTTTTAACGCTGCATTTCCTTTTCTGCTGCCTGATGAACAGCGCATGGGGCCCTCTGGTTCCCTTTGCCGGCCTGAAGGATATCCTGCCCTATATGGCCAGCGCCTGGGTGAATACCACTGCCTTCTCGGCCATGATAATTCTGGTATGCATGCTTACCCGCAGCACCGCTGCCGGCGTCATGGCGGCACTGCTCCTGGGCAGCGGGGTGATACATACTCTGCTTTACCAGCTTACAAGTCTTTTCGGCCTGACCGGCTGGTATGAATATACGTTATATTATAATACTTCTTACATCCCTGCGTCATTTACATCACTTGCCGACTGGAAGGGTACCGGAATTGCCCTTGTGTATCTGGCTCTTTATTCCGCCCTCTCCATGCTGGCACTGACAAAACGGGATATTTGACCCAAAAACACCGCTTCCCTGCAGCCCGGCTGCGGGGAAGTTTCCGGCACCGCTTTTTTCGTTCCCTGAAAAGCTGCCCTTTACAGAAAGGAAACATGATGACGCTGTTACTTGTACTGTCCGGCTCCATATGCCTGATTTCCCTGTTCTTCTATCTGCGGCTCCTGGGTGACATCCGCTCCCTGTCCAGACAGCTGGATGAAATAAATGCCGGAAGCCAGATAGAACTGACGGTTTTCACCCGGCAAAAGACATTTCTTGCCCTCTGCCGCAGAGTAAACCGGGTTCTGTCCTCCAAGGATCAAAGCCATGCCAGATATGAGCAGGCGGAAAAGCTGTTAAAACGAAACATTACCAATCTGGCCCATGACATCCGAACGCCCCTCACCGGAGCCTCCGGCTATCTGCAGCTGGCAAGGGAATGCGGGGACGCCTGCCAGAAAGACCGCTATCTTTTATCTGCAGAGCGGAGACTGACAGAAATGGAAGAAATGCTGGAAGAACTGTTCCTGTTCACCAAGCTCACCAATGAAGACTTTTCTTTCCCGGCAGAAAGCCTGAAGGCAATACAGGTACTGCCCCTTCTGGGAGACTGTCTGTTAAATTTTTATTCCCGTTTTGAGGAAAAAGGATACGCCCCGGAAATCATTTTCCGTTCGGAAAACTGTCGGATTGCCGCAGACCAGGAGGCCCTCCGGCGTATTTTCCTGAATCTGATTCAGAATGCCCTGCTTCACGGCAGCGGCGGGCTTGTCATCTCCCAAAGGGAAATCTCCGGGGAAGACGTGCTTTCCTGGAAACTGCCGCAAACCGCCACGGCCACGGAAAACCCCTTCCCGGCAGGGCCTTCTTCCCTGTGCTGCATCATTTTTGAAAATCCGGTTCCCCCGGAAACCGTCCTGCATCCGGAACAGATATTTGACCGGTTCTATAAAGCTGATACAGCCCGGGGAAAAGGTTCCTCCGGGCTGGGTCTGTTTATTGTGAAAGAACTGACGCACCGTATGAACGGTGCCGTCCGGGCAGAAACGGAAAACGGCCTGCTGCGGATTTACCTGGTTTTTCCTGCTCCCTGAGCCGGGACGGCAGAATCCGTTTCTCCGCCTTGCGTCCCTTTAAACCGGCATAAAATCTCCCTGCACATAAAATACACCATCTGTCAGGGGCTTTGCGGATTCCCCGTCCATATCCCCGGGCTTTTCCAGCCTGCCCCTGCGGATCAGTTCTTCTGTCACGTGGCCGATGATCTCCCCGCAATAGACGGAAATCCACTGGTTGATCTGACTGTGCAGCCGTTTGGGAACAAAGCCCTCGAAGCTCTTGTGCACCGACAGAATCCAGCGGCACAAAAGCTCATCCATCCTTGTGTCCTCCCCATTATAGCGGGAACAGAATGCCAGAAATTCCTTTCTGGTAAAGCAGGGGAAATTCAGGCCATAGCCGCCGCCCTCTTTCCGGAGCAGATTGTTCCTGAGCAGCTTCACCGTGGCTTCCTCGTCCAGAAGCCCTTCAGGCACCGCACCCCGGGGACATTTCTCCGGAATGCCGTGTTCTGCCAGCCATATGGTTCCGCAGTTGTTGTAGACATTCCGGTCATAATATTTGTTCACCCAGTAAAAATAGACAAATCCCTCCCCTGTGGGATTGGCGTTGCACCCAATGCTGTAGGGGCTTATGGTTTCGCTCTCATCCTCGGTTTCCGGAATGATAAACCATCCATGTCCCCCGTCCTTCCTGGGCGGGAAGTCTCCGTTTGCCAGCCCAAGCCGCTTATTCTTCAGCTCCTCCAGTTTCTGTCTGATCAAAAACGGCACCAGAATATATCCCAGTCTTTCCATTTTGAATTCACTTCCGTAAAATTCTCCTGCCGCACGGTCCCCCTGCGCTTTCCACAGCAGCTCTTCATAATAATCGGCCAGGGCCTTCACCATGGGCTCCAGCACCGTCTCCGTGCAGGCCCGGTCCTTCAGACGAAAAATAATAAAATCCGTGACATATTTATTTCCGGTTTTCCGGACCGCATCCCCGTATACCAGCCGGGGCAGTTCATCCTCGATATAAATCGTGGGAATCCCCGTGCACAGGCTGATTTCCTCCACCGTCACCGGCTTTTCATATGCGGCCCTGCAGATGGCCCTGGCTATCTGGGTCTGAAGATACTGATGGGCGTTCATGGACCCATTGCATCCATACGTATTCCAGTTTATTCTCTGATACACCTTATCCATTTTATCCTCTTCTATCCTTTCCCTGATTCTGCCGCGTCCTACGTTCAGACGCCATTTGATTGTGGTTTCAGGCAGAGAATATTTCTGTGACAGCTGTCTTACGGGCATTTCCCCCATATAATAATCCACAAAAATATCCCTGTATTCAGAAGAAAGCGTATGAAGATAACGGAATATCTGTTCCAGCTCCTCCGTGGTTTCATCTTCCGGCTGAAAAGGTTCGTCCTCTGTCTCCAGCAGCTCCCCGGCGGAAAGAATCTCCCTGCTTTTTCTGCCGGCATCAATAAAACGCGCATATCGGTTGTGGGCAATCCGCCATACCCAGGCTTCCGGCGATTCTATCTCATACTTTCCCATGCCGTCCAGGATATGCAGCAGAATCTCTCCTGCCAGATCTTCCGCGTCATGCCAGTTGCTCAGATGATGATGACAAAACCGGAAAACCGGTTCGATATAGGCCGTTAATTCTTTTCCATCCATGTGCTTTCTTCCCTTCTTCCCCGGGAAGGGCCTGCCGGACAGACCGGCCTGCTTTCGCAGCCGGCCCGCATCAGGCTGACGCCCTGCTGTTTCCAGGGAAAATGTTTCATGCAATCGCGATTACACTCTGTAAGTGTCCGAAAGCCGGGAACGGATAGGTGTATCTTCCCATTTTCGATAAATTTTTTATTTTAAGGCCCGTTCCTATATTTTCAGGCAGAACTCCTCACCGCCGGGCTTTCTCACCAGAATCTTTTCATAGGGCTTCCCGTAACCTGCGTGGACAATTTCCCCGCTGACGGTTCCGTCTTCCTTCACCGCGAAGCGGTACTGGTGATACCCGCCCTCCCTGTAGGCGAAATCCTCCCCATTGTCCAGGTAATGGTCATAGCTCCCCTCTCCCGGATATACCCCCAGAATCAGGGTATCCAGCGGCTTTTCTTCCACATAGGACCGGGGCTCCATCATGGGCAGGATGGCTCCTGCTTTCACATATAAAGGACAGGTATCCAGCGGCGCCTCCCGCATAATCCATGCCGGTCCCGTCAGCTTTTCATTTGTCCAGTAATCATACCACACGCCTTCCGGCAGATACACCATGCGCCTGGTCATTCCCTGGCTCACCACCGGCGCTGCCAGCACATTACCACCCACCATGAACTCGTCATTACACTGGCGGGCATTCTCATCCTTTTCATAGTGGAATACCAGCGGTCTCATAACGGGCGCCCCTGTCTTTTCCCCTTCGTAAAAGAGATCATAAAAATAAGGAATCCACTGATAACGCAGCTTCACATATTTTCTGTAAATATCCATGATTTCTTCCCCGAACTGCCAGGGTTCCTGCCTTCTGGTGCCCAGCGCCGCATGATTCCGGAAAAGAGGCGAGAAACATGCCGTCTCCACCCATCTGGCCAGGAGCTCCGGCGTGGTATCCGAGCCGAATCCTCCCACATCCGTTCCCACAAAGGGCATGCCGGAGAGTCCCAGATTGCACAGCTGGGGAATGGCCATCTGCAGATGCGCCCAGATGCTGTGGTTGTCTCCTGTCCACGCAGTGGCATACTTCTGGCTTCCCGCATAGCATGCCCTGGTGATCACAAAAGGCCTGCGTCCGTCCAGCTTTTTCAGCCCCTCATAGGTGGCTTTTGCCATATTGTGCCCATACACATTGTGCATTTCCCCATGGCAGGTCTTCCTGTCCTCATCCGTAAATACCACATCCTCCGGCAGCGGACCGTTGAAGCTGGCGGGCTCGTTCATGTCGTTCCAGATACCCCGCACTCCCATATCCAATAGGAACTGCTGCTTTTCCCCCCACCATTCCCGTACCCGGGGATTGCCGAAGTCCGGGAATGCCGCGTCTCCCGGCCAGACCGCGTTGATATAGACTTCTCCCTGAGGCGTGGTGGCAAAATATCCCTTTTCCACACCCTCGTCGTATACCGCATACCCCTCTTCTTTCTTTACACCCGGATCATTTATGGTCACCGGTTTGAATCCCCTGTGGGCCAGGCTTTCCAGAAATGCTTTGGGTTCGTTGTGATAACGTTCCTGATTCCAGGTGAATACCTTGTAATCCTGCATATAATCAATGTCAAAATGAATCACGTCGCAGGGTATGTCGTTCTCCCGCAGGGAAGATGCCACTTCCTCCACGTCCTCCCGGGTCATATAGCCCCATCTGGACTGATGGTACCCCAGCGTCCATTTCTGGGGAAGGGGACAAGTTCCCGTGAGATATGTGTAGTTCGCAAGCACTTCGGGTATGGATGTTCCGGCAATGTAATAATAATCCAGCTTCCCGCCCAGGGAACCGAACCAGAAATATTCCTCCGACTCCTGCCCCATATTGAAAAAGCTCTTATGCGTATTGTCCAGGAAAATTCCGTAAACATGGCTGTCGGTCAAAGCCATGAAAAAGGGAATGGATTTATACAATGCCTTAAAACAGTCCACCTGGGGATCCGGATTGTCCGTATTCCACATTTCGTAATCATAATGACGCTTGTCCAGAAATCCCGTTTTATCCCCCAGGCCGTAAAAATGCTCTCTGCCCTGCATTTTCTTAACCACTTCAAAGGCACACTCACGCCCTCCCTCCAGGGGAGAGTTATGTCCCTCTGCCTCCAGAAGTCTTAAAAATTCGTCGCTGACCCGCTGCAGGGTCTTCCTCCCGCCCCGGTAGTCCATACAGACTTCCGCGCCTTCTCCATCAAAAAAATCCACCAGAAAACCGTCGCCCACCCGCACCGACACTTCGCCGGTCCGAATCCACAGCCCGTCCTCCAGTCTCTCCGCGCGGATGTCTGTGGGAATCGTTTTCTCCCCTTCAATGGCCTTGGAAGGGGTCTTTTCTTCCTCCCTGCCCCCGAACACATTGATAATATAAGGGCTCAGCACCTTTATACCCGCTGCCGAACCCTCAAAATCCAGTTCCACTGTCTGTCCTTTTACCTTATAATCCGTCAATCTTCCAAAACCCATTTCAGTCCTCCTAATTAAATCGCTGCGCGATAGCACTAAAGAGTAAAGTCGCTTCGCTTCCCACTATATAATTTTTTAATTTAGTATGAGCTTCCTGATTTTTCGGAAATCTCCGTCCATGACCCGGTAGGTCGCCTTCACCCTGCCGTACTCTTTCGGCGAAATAGCCGTATGGATATAAAGGGAATCCATTCCCACATGATTCGCCCCCGCAATATCCGCGCTTTCATCATTTCCGATCATAATGCTCTCTGCCGGATTCAGGCCGAACCGTGTCAGCAATTTTTCAAAAAACAAAGGCGAAGGCTTTTTGCATCCCTGCTCGGAAGAGATGAAAATACCGTCGAAATATCCCGTCAGTCCCAGCATATTAATCTCCGGTCTGGTAAAGTCGGTCTGGGCATTGGACAATAGGTACACTCCCCTTCCGCGCCTGCGCAGTTCCCCCAGCAGGTCTTCCACACCCTCATAGGCCCGTATAAACTTCCTGGATAAAGCCCGGAAAGTGACAGCCGTCATCCTGGCCCGGGCGGCATCGCATTCCACCTTTTTTTCCCGGTACAGCATGGCAAAAACCTTTGTCAGATCCGGCTCCGCATCCCTGGTTCCCAGCCGTACCACTTCCCTGCGCTCCAAGTCCCGGAAGTCTGCCTTCAGTTCCTCCGGCCGGTAAAATGCCCCCAGGGCCGAATAAATTTCGCTCATCTTCTCCCACAGATAAGGATTCTCTTCATCCGTGCGGATATCCGCAAGGGTTCCGTAAAAATCAAAAACATAATTCCGGTACATCTCAATTCCTTTCATTCCTCTTCAGCTGTCAGACTCTCTTCCGCGTCCTGTTCCTCCAGAATCCGTAAAACCTCATACACCCGGAGAATTTCCCCCACGCTCCATGCCTGGGCAAAACAGCCCCTGGAAGAAGTGGGGTTGCCGCCGTCATATATCTCCGGAAGCTGGCCGATACAGCCCTCCCACAGCGCAGCCTCGATACACTCCAGCTGGTTTTTCACATGCTGCCTGGCCTCCCGGGAATACCCGTGGACCTTCAGATAAGCCAGGTAATAGCCGCCCAGGGGAAACACCCAGATCGTACCCTGGTGATAGGCCAGATCCCGCTCCAGCTGCGGCCCGCCGTAGCCGGGATGAAATTCTTTGTCTTCCGGATCCAGCGTCCGCAGTCCGTAGGGCGTGTACAGTTTCCGGAACACTACTTCCACCACCTGCTTCTCCTGCTCCGGTTCCAGTACGGAAAAGGGCAGTGACACGGCCCAGATCTGGTTGCAGCGGATCTGGGTATCCGCTTTGGTTCCTGAAATCACATCCTTCAGACATCCCGCGGACCCGTTCCAGAACTTTTTCCGGAAGCTTTCTTTCACCTTTTCTGCCAGCAGGCCATACTCCTTTTCATCCTCCGGGAAATACTTTTTAAATTCCTCCATGATGCACAGTGCATTATACCAGTACGCGTTGATCTCCACAGGCTTGCCATGTCTGGGTGTGGGAAGAATCTTACCCACACGCACATCCATCCAGGTCACCTGGTCATATTCCTCTCCTGCCATGATGAGGCCATCTTCATCCATATGGATTCCGAAATCCGTCCCCTTCTCATACCAGCTGATAATCTCGGCCATTGTCTGGTAAGCACTTTTTACCAGGACACAGTCCTGGGTTCTCTTATGATATTCATACACTGCCAGAATAAAAAGCAGGGATGCATCCACGGTATTGTACCCCGGGGCTTCCTTTCCCTCCGGAAACAGATTGGGCATCAGCCCCTTTCTGCAATAGGTCATAAACGTCTGCAGGATGCTTTCCGCCGTCTTATACCTGTGCGTGGCCAGACAGCACCCCACCATGGCGATCATGGTATCCCTTCCCCAGTCTTCAAAGAAGGGAAATCCCGCCAGTATGGTCTGTTTCGCCGTGGAAGAACGGTAGGAGATAAACTGATGGGCCGCCACGGTCAGCGCCCGTGCCATATCGTCCGAAAAGCCTGCCTGTTCTGTCAGCGCATTCCTGTGACGGCACATGTCTGCCAGTATTTCCTCCATGCCGGGAAGCTTTGCCGTAATCCCGTATACCATGGAAAGCGTCTCCTGTTCCCCGGATGCCACTTTTATGGATATTTTGTGATTTACCGCCGTGGAGCCCGTCTCACGCCTTCCATCGCAGGCATCATAGGCATAATGCAGGTCGTCACAGAAAGCCAGCGGTATCTCCTCAAAAATCCCGTTGGTTTTATAATACAGCGTCTGTCCGTTGGAGCTGATTCTGCCTTCCTCTTCCTCCACGGTAAATTTCTGTTCCCTGGAAAGCGGGCATCCCTTCGGCACGAACTGCAGATGAGGATAAACCACCAGTGTCACATCCACACCGGAATAATTCCTGATTTCATAGGATATCCCTACCGTGTTCTCTCCCTGCATCAGGGCCATGGTACGCACCACTTCCACGCCGTTTACCAGGTAAGTCCAGCGGGGATAATCCTCGTAGGTAAATCCCGTCTGGTAAAGATATCCCTTCTCCCTGCAGGAAACATCTGCGTCATCCTGACTGGAAATATGCGTTCTTTCATCCCCGATACAGATAACTTCCTCCAGCCGGTGAATCATATTATAACGGTGATTGGGAGAATGTACACAAGCCATCAAAACAGCATGATCATTCCTGCTGCAGGAACCGATCATGGTAAGCGATGAAAATCCTCCCAGTCCATTCGTCATCAGAAAGCAGTTTTCTTCTCCCCGCTCAAAGCTTTTCCAATCTTGTTTCCCATATATGAATTTCATAACAGTTCCCTCCATACCCCATTTTTATGTAACACATGATGTCTTATTGCTCTTTTTTCTTCAGTTCCTGTTTTTATCCCCCGGTTCCCGGCCTTTCTCTTTCAGCGTCTGTTCTTTCTCCTTCAGTTCCAGGCCTTTCTCTTTCAGCGTCTGTTCCTTTTCTTTCAGTTCCAGGCCTTTTTCTTCCAGTGTCTGTTCTTTCTCCGGAAGCTCCTGCCCCTTTTCCCTGGCAAGCTTTTCTTTTAATTCCTTCTGCCGTAATTCCTTCTCTGCCTTCCAGCGCTTTGCCTGCTCTTCTTTCAGGCGTCTCTGTTCTTCCTCCGGAAGCCTGCTGCTGATTTTGGTCAGTCGGTAGATTTTCTCTATCATCTCCCGGGAAAACATCTCTTTGTCCATACGCCATTCCCAGTTACCGCCCACGGTGGAGGGCTTATTGATCCTGGCCTCCTGATCCAGCCCCAGATAATCCTGCAGGGGCGTGATGCAGGTATCCGCACAGCTCATCATCGCCATGCGCACAAAATCCCAGTACTTCTTTTCATCCGGAGTGTCTGCATTATCCATGTACTCCTGTGCGAAATCTTTTGATTCCTGATCCAGCCCTTTATACCACTGCACCAGTGTCTCATTGTCATGGGTCCCCGTATACACAACACAGTTTCGGTCATAGCTGTGGGGCAGATAGTCGGTCTCCTCCCTGGGATCAAATGCAAACTCCAGCACTTTCATCCCCGGATAACCGCTGTCTTTCAGCAGCTGCACCACGGTATCCGTAAGAAAGCCAAGGTCTTCCGCAATGATCGCCTGATCTCCCAGCCGGCCCTGGAGCACCCGGAACAGTTCCATCCCCGGCCCTTTCTCCCAGTGACCGCCCTCGGCAGTCTTATCCCCGTAAGGAATGCTGTAATACTCGTCAAAACCCCTGAAATGGTCAATGCGCACCACATCATACAGTGTAAAGCAATGCTCCATTCTGCGGCACCACCACTGGAAATTGGTCTGCCTGTGGTAATCCCATTTGTACAGAGGATTGCCCCACAGCTGTCCGGTGGCGGAAAAAGCGTCAGGCGGGCAGCCTGCCACTGCCGTGGGAACAAAATCCCGGTCAAACTGGAACATCTCCGGATTCGCCCATGCATCCGCCGAATCAAATGCCACATAGATGGGAATGTCCCCGATAAACTCAATTCCGTTTTGGTTGGCATATGCCTTCAGTTTCTTCCACTGCACATGGAACTGGAACTGAAGGTATTTATAAAATTCTATGTCAAAATAACACTCTCTTCTATAATAGTCCAGCGCATTGGACCAGCGTTTTCTGATATCCTCTGCCCAATTATCCCAGGATACCCCGTCAAAACGCTTCTTCACCGCCATAAAGAGGGCGTAATCATCCAGCCAGGCGGCATTTTCCCGGGTAAAACGGATAAAATCCGGATTCTCGGCAATGTGGCTGCGCTCATAGGCAAGATGCAGCAGCGGAAAGCGGTTTTCGTATATCTTTCCATAGTCTGTCCTGGCCGGATCATCTCCAAAATCACATTTCCCGCACTCCTCTTTTGTCAGTACCCCTTCCTCAACCAGCGCTTCCAGGTCGATGAAATAGGGATTGCCTGCAAAAGAAGAAAATGACTGGTACGGGGAATCCCCGTAACTGGTAGGAGAGAGTGGCAGTATCTGCCAGTAACTCTGCCCTGCCTCTTTCAGTCTGTCAATGAAATCATATGCCTCTCTGGAAAAACAGCCGATACCGTACTTTGACGGCAGACTGGCAATCGGAAGCAGTATACCGCTCGCTCGTTTCATACCTTCATACTCCTTTTTGATTTCTAGTTTTACAACTTTACCCGGGACATGTCAGTTGGTTTATTCCCCGGTCCGTGCCCCTTCCGGCCCCGGTCTTCCCAGTAACATCCCGCTTCCGGCCGCCACCCGGACACGGTTCCCTGTTATCCCTGTCTTTTTCCGGCAGTCCGTCTCATTGCCATCTGCCAGTACCTCCCAGATGTCATCTTGTGTTCTGCCTTTTTCTGACAGCACGGATTTTCCTGCTGCCGGCTCCACATGCCCCGGCAGGCCAATGGCATGTTCCTCCGGGGAAGCATTGTAAATAATGAACAATTCTTCCCACCGGGAGGGCCGGGAAGCCTTGTTGTCCACCCGGAATGACACCACACCATCCCCGTGAATCTTTCCGTCCATGATGCGCCGGTTTGCGCTGGGGGACTTGTCACACAGGCCGGGAAGCTGTTTCCTGAGACTGACCAGTCCTCTGTAGTACTCCACCAGTTCCCCATATTCCACCGTTCTGTGCCACTGAAGCATGTTCAGTTCGGGCGTGGAACAATAGCTGTTGTCCTCCCCCTGCTTGGTCCGGGCAAACTCTTCCCCCGCCTGCAGAAATAGATTTCCCTGGCAGGTGAAATAGATAAACGCCGCCAGCTTGTTGGCCGCCAGCACATCCTCGTACCGCCGGTCAAAATCTGCCTTTTCACCGTGCATGGACAAAACCAGTTTATCCCAGAGGGTGAAATTGTCATGTGCCGAGACATAATTGATGATCTGTCCGCAGCTCTTGGGCATAAAGCACGCCCCGCCATCCTTCCAGCCCGTCACCGCCTGGAGTATGGACGCTTCCATCCCTTGCGCCCCATTGACAAATCCCGGTTCTCCTGCATAAAACACACTGCCCTTTATGGCGTCCCGGGTGTCATCACTGAAGATTCCGATTCCCTCGTTCAGATATCCCGCATTCTCCTTCTGGGCCGCCCTGGTTCCATCTTCCATGGGAGAGTCATCCGCACTCCAGGGTTCCCCGTAAAGCATTTTCTCCCCCGGGCCAAACGCCTCGTCCAGTTCCCTGCGGATACGGTTCATCAGCTCCACCGTCAGCAGCCCCATCAGGTCAAACCGGAATCCATCCATATGGTATTCTTTTGCCCAGTACATCACGGAATCCGCAATATAATTATCCACCATGGCACGGCCTGCGGCAATGTCATTTCCGCAGGCGGAGCCATTGGCCAGGCTGCCATCTTCCTGGTACCGGTAATAATAATCCGGCACCATACGCTGCAGCCAGGAATCATTGCTGTGGGTGTGATTGTACACCACATCCATGATCACCCGAATCCCGTTTTCATGCAGCGCCTGGATCATCTCCTTGCACTCCCTGATGCGGACCGTGCCATCCGACACATCCGTGGCGTAGGAACCTTCCGGCACATTGTAATTTACCGGATCATACCCCCAGTTAAACTGCTTCTCATCCCCCGCTTCGTCCACGGAACCATAGTCAAAAAACGGCAGCAAATGCACATGGGTAATGCCCAGCTTCTTCAGATATTCCACACAAGTAGGGTATTCCTCTCCTGTGCCGGACACCGTGAAAGCCTTATATTTCCCTCTGTAGCACTCCGGCACACCGCTTTCCGGGTCGTAGGAAAAATCCTTGATATGCAGTTCGTAAATAATACTCTCTTCTGCTGCTTCCGGAGCCCGGTCCTGCGCGAAGCCGGGAGGATCCGTCTTTCGCAGGTCAACCACCATGCTCCTGCCCCCGTTACAGTTACAGCCCACCGCATAAGGATCCGCCGTGGGGGTGTCCTTCCCTCCGATACGCACCAGATAATCATAATACATCCCGTGCAGATTCTCCCGGAATTCCAGTTCCCACACACCCTTCGGCCCTGCTTTCATCTCTTTCCGCCGCCAGATCTCCCCAGATGTGCCATCCCGGTACAAACGTAACTCTATCCTTTCTGCAAGGGGGCTCCAAACTTTGAATACAGTGCTTTCGTCCGTACAGCCTGCGCCCAGATCCTTTCCGTCATATTGATACCTGGCGTCAAATTCCTCGCTTGCAAAAAAAGCCATGCTCTCAGCTATACTATTTTTCACGTCATTCTCTCCTAACAAAAATGCCGCTGCGGTACAATGGAAAGCATCCCGGGGAGCCTTCCATTGTCATGAATCTTCGTTCATACTCTGCAGCAGCACTATCATATTTTACATCATTTTACATTTCACTGTCAAGAAAAACCCGGCTTTGCCTCTGACAGAAGCCTTTGCCATACCGCTTAACCCTTTACTGCACCTGACACACCTTCCACATAGCAGCTCTGGGAAAGCAGGAATACAATGGCTATGGGAATGGAAATCAGCACACAGCCCGCATAGAACTGGGTATAATAGTAATCCACATACTCCTTCTCCAGCATGGTCCACAGCCCTATGGCAATGGTATAATACTTTGTGTCATTGCCCATGATAACCTTTGCAAAAATGTAGTCCACCCAGGGACCCATGAAAGCGGTCAGCAGGGTATATGTGATAATGGGCTTGGACAGAGGGATGGTAATCTTGGTAAAAGTATCCCACTTGGTGGCGCCATCGATGTAAGCGGCTTCGTCAATGGACCGGGAAATCGTGTCAAAGAATCCCTTTGCCATATAGAAGCCCAGACCCGAACCTCCCGCGTAGACCAGCACCAGGGACAGCTGCTTCAGCGTACCCGTCTCCAGCAGACCCAGGCCTTTCAGGATGTAGTACACAGCGATCATGGACATGAAACCCGGGAACATTCCCAGAATCATGGCGATGTTCATGAAATTCTTACGCATCTTAAAGCGCAGACGGCTCATGACATAGGAGACGCACAGCACGAAAAACGCGGACAGCAGGGTAGAGAAAATGGCGATGATCAGGGTGTTGAAAAACCATCTGGTGAAATCGATATTGGTGCCGCCCGTGATCTTGCTGTTGACACCCATAACCAGTTCCTTATAGTTGTTCAGGGTAAAGCCCTTGGGCCAGATATAGGTCTTATAGGAGCCGCCTTCCTCCCGGAATGAGGTCAGGATGACAAATAAAATCGGCAGTACCCAGATAATGCTTAATACCGTCAGCAGAACATAGCAGGCAGCATTGGTAATCATTCTCTTTGTCTTCATTATTGGAACGCCCCCTCATCTTTATAAGCACCCGTACGGTGGTAGGTTAACAGTGACAGTGTGGCAAGAATAATAAATACCAGAATACCGATAACCGCTCCCAGATTATAGTCTTTCTGGGTTATGGTCAGCTTATACAGCCAGGTAACCAGCAAATCCGTCTTGCCCGCGTAATAATATTCCAGGGAGTCAGGACCGCCGCCCGACAACAGGAAAATAACGTTAAAGTTGTTGATGTTGCCCGTAAAGGAAGTGATCAGGTTGGGCGTCATCACGAACAGCATGTAGGGAAGTGTAATCTTCCGGAAAATGACAGGCGCGCTGGCCCCGTCGATTTTGGCCGCCTCATACAGGTCCGCAGGAATATTCTGCAGGATACCCGTGGTGGACAGCATGGTAAACGGCACACCGATCCAGATATTGATACATATAATGGTGATCTTCGCCAGCAGGGGATCCGTAAAGAAAGGTATGGACTCCGTGGCGCCGATGATACCGAAATCCCGCAGCAGGACATTCACCGGCCCGTTTGCGTTGAAAATAGTCCTCATGGTCAGCAGGGTCACGAACTGGGGCACTGCCACGGACAATACAAACATAAATCTCCAGAATCCCTTGCCTTTGGTGCCTTTGCGGTTGATCAGCAGGGCCAGCAGCAGTCCCAGTATGTAGCAGCTGACAGTAGCTGAAACCGCCCAGATCAGCGTCCAGCCCAGTACCGGCCAGAATGTGGTGGCCAGGGAACTGGAAGATGCGATCAGGGACTTAAAGTTTTCCAGTCCTACCCAGGAAAACAGAGTTCCGGGCGGCTGATGCTCATGGTCATAACTGGTAAACGCAATCAGAATCATGAATACCAACGGCACAATGGTAAAGACAAGAATGCCGATGATGGGGAATGTCAGTAAAAGCGCATGCAGATTCTCTTCCTTCAGCGACCGGATGTCATCCCGGAAGGAGGGAATATGCTGCCCTTTTGTCTTACGTACCTGCGTACAGTAAGCGCTCTTGCCGGACATGCAGGCGATAAAAACGATTCCCGCAGTCAAAACAATGGTGATTACCCCGTACAGCAGACACAGCATGGAATTATCTCCCAATGCGTACTCATAGATTCCCAGCGCTTCATTATACACCTGCCCCTGTTCCTTCGTACCGAGTGTGATAAAATCACCCAGGGACGAAATACCAAAGGAAATCATATAGACAAGATAAAGAATTTCCAGAGCCAGGAAAATCAGTCCCCTGACGATCTGCCTGTTCATTATGTTGCCAAGTCCAAAGACAATAAATGAAAGTTTTGTAATGGTATCGCCCTTTTTGAATACCTGTGAGACGCTCTCGTCCCTGGGCCTATCATATTTAAGCGAAGCTTTTTTCTTAAAAAGTCCCATTGGAAACCTCCTGTTATTAGTTCCGCATCTTTTCTTTATATTTTTCTGTTCTGGGTTTGTATGGAATGATTGTCGAACAACGGAAACTCCGTTGGGAATCGCCGTTGTCAGGAATCATAACGGGGACGGCGCAAAGACTTACTGCCGTACCCCGGTATGTACCAAAAAGGTCAGATATTATTCAGCTATCATGGCAGCCACAAAGGCATCCAGCTTCTCCTGGGCGTTATCCTTGGTGATTTCCCCGCTTCTGATTTCGGTGGGGATTGCACCTGCATAAGACCAGTATCTTGCGCTGAACACAGAGTTGGAAGGCTGTGCCACGCTGGCATTGTTGGACTCATTTACAAGTACGGTTGCAAGAGGATCTGCCATAACCTTCTCGCTGGAACCTGCCGCTTTGTTGGCGGGAACCTGCTGGGACAGTTCATAGCGCAGAATCTGATTTGCCTCGTTGCCGATAAATCCTGCAAACTGAACAGCGGCAACCATGTTCTTGGACTGTGCGTTCACACCGATTGCCTTGGAGCCGTAGAAGCCAAGCAGCTGATAATCGTTTCCATCGGGATTGAAGGTGGGGATAACAGCCATTCCCAGGTCATCGCCCAAAGCGGTGTGGTACAATTCATAATTCCAGCTTCCGTCGAACCATGCGCCCAGTCTGTGGCTCTCGATCAGCTCGCTTACGGTAATCTCGCCGTCATAAGCACATTTGGGATTGTTGATCAGGTCAATCAGGTAGTTTGTCACTGCCAGGCCCGTAGCGCTGTTCCAGTCCACGCCTGCAGCCAGGTCGTTTCCTTCCGGTCCGAAAATGCTGCAGCCTGCACCGTAGTAATAGCAGCCCAGTTTCCAGCCGCCTGCGGATTCAAAGTAGAAGTTGTACACATCTTCAGCGGTTTCCTTGGCCATAATCTTCTCCAGGGATGTGATATCGGACTCATCCAGGAGAGTCTTGTCATAATACATAAAGAAAGTATTGTGTGTGAAAGGAATTCCGTAAACCTTTCCATCCTGGGTTACGGTGTCCACAACAGATTCTGCTATTTCGTTCTTTACCATTGCCTCGGTCTCGCCGCCAAGCTGTGCGATGGCGCCGGCGTCCACCAGCTGGGGAAGCTGATCGCTTGCGAACAGGAATACGTCTGCCGCATTGCCCACATCCTTCAGCACCTCATCCTGGCACTTGTCCTCACCTACCACCTCGGTGGTCCAGGTGATCTTGTACTCCGGATGCTCTGCCTCAAAGGCTTTCTGCATCTGCTCCATGGCACCTGTGTCAATCTGGTTCTGGGGACACCATACCTTCAGGCTTACATCCTGTGTCTCACCGGAAGCCGCCCCCCCTGATGACTCTTCCGCCTGGGATTCTCCTCCCTGGCCGGACTCCTGGGATTCTCCGCCCTGGCCGGACTCCTGGGATTCTCCTCCCTGGGAAGCAGGTGCATCTCCGTTTCCGCACCCGGTCAAAACCGTGGCAGCCATTGCCGCCAGTAACAATGTTACACAAAGCTTTTTCATTTGAAACTCCTCCTTTAGAAAAATTTTATGGTTTCTTTAAGTTTCGTTAGAATGAAAATATCATATTTTTAGAAATCCGTCAACCATGACTTTGTGCACAATTATGGCGTTTTTAAGGGCTTTCTGTATTTTGTTATGCAATTTGCAGTGAAATACGAAATTATTGGCGAAACTTTCCGACGAAACATATTTTTTCTTTTTTCGTCCTGCCAAGGTTTTCCCCTCTGTCCCCAGGAAAGACAATTTCGTTGTATTTGGGGGAAATCCGGATTTTTAATTCTTAAAAAGTTTATTTTTTATCTTTTTTCCGCCTTTCCTTCTTTGTCAAAGTTTCGCTGTCAGCCTTGTTTTTTCAGCGGTATCTTGCTATAATCTTTTCAGAGGCCAATTAAGTTGTAGTAATTTTTCACAAAATTTTACGGGAGGTCGGGCACATGGCTACGATAAACGACATTGCCGCAAGACTGGGAATATCTAAAAGCACTGTCTCCAAAGGGCTGAACAATGCCAGGGATGTCAGCGAGGAGATGCGCAAGCGGATTCTTGAGACCGCAGTGGAGATGGGCTATGTCAACAAACGCCAGCAGAAACGGGAAAAGACAATCTGTATCCTGATCGAAAACATGGAGTTCCATACGCCCAACCAGTTTGGCCATGATCTGGTGCTTGGTTTTAAGCAGATGGCGGAACCCGCGGGCTGGACGGTGGACATCATTCCCATAGACATGGATTTCCAGCGCGGAATCCCCTATGGTGTCTTTATGATGGAACACGGATACCAGGCCTCTTTCATCCTGGGACTGTCCCTGCTGGACCCCTGGATGCATGAGTTTCGTACTTCCCGGATTCCCACTGTTTTATACGACAATTATATTAAGGAGAATCCCTATATAGCCTCCGTGGGCTGCGACAGCCAGGAAGGCTTTGAACTGGCGGTGAAACACCTCACCGGACTGGGGCATAAAAAAATAGGCCTGATCTCCGGCCCGCTGGAATCCCATATCCTGAAGGCCCGCTACAATGCCTATCTCCGCGCCATGGACAGATATGGTCTGGAAATCAACGAAAATTACATCGGTCTGGGCTATTTTGTGAATGATTCCACAAGAAAATACATTCCGAAGCTTTTGGACGAAGGCGTCACTGCCATTCTCTTTTCCCATGATGTACGGGCCATTTCCGCCATCACGGAATGCGATGACAGGGGCATCCGCATCCCCGAGGACATCAGCATCGTAGGATTTGACGATCTGCCCATGACCAACCATACCCAGCCTTCCCTGACTACCATACGGCAGGACAGGATATCCCTGGGAAAATGCGGCTTCTATGCGCTGTCCTGTCTGCTGAACAATGTGCCCATAGGATCCATCCTTCTGCGCGCATCCCTTATCGTGAGAAATTCCACCGGGCCCGCCCCCCAGAGAAAGTCCGCAGCCGCGGTCAGGAAAGATCCCTGACTGCGGCTTTTATGCACAGGGGCGCATAAGGAAAATTGTTGCTGACGCAACATGCGCCCCGCGCGGCGCGTAGTGGAGAAGAGCATTCCTCTACTTGATTGCATAGGGGCGCGTAGTGGAGAAGGACTCTCCCCTACCCGGTCTTTTAATGTCTCACCGAGAAATAATTCATCAGAATTTCCTTGATATAGCTGTATCTTCTGGCATAGGAATTTTCCACCCGGATAACCTGCAGGCCGTATTTGCGGCAGATTTCCTGTTTTCTGCTGTCCTTGTCCTTCACCACATCATCCCCGAAAGGTTCCTTCGCATCCAGCTCGATGGCCAGCACCGGCTTCTCCCCGTGATTTTGCTTTTCATATACCACGAAGTCAAACTGTCCGGAACGGAACAGGCCGTCTCCCCCATCCTGCTCCCCCAGAACCGCGGTGGTCTCCACTTCCTTCTTTATGGAAAAGCGGTTCTGGGACAGCCAGATATTTTCCAGCGCGTGGCTGAGATTCCCCAGGAACGCTTCCTCCGTGGCCGTGCTGAAGGGTTTTACCCCAAGGGCCCTGGAATTTGCCTTTTTCCCGGTAACCCTGGAATCCCCGTTTTTCTTTACATATTCCACCAGCTCAAAGAGATCGTCCTGCGCGTCTTTTTGGTGCAGCCTGGCAAGGTTCCCGGAGTCGGCCAGGACAATCAGCCTGTCCCGTGCCCGGGAAGTGGCCACATTGATCAGCTCCTTGTTATTCTTCAGCCATTCATAGGTTCCCGCCCGGGTCTGGTCCGTAATGGCCGCCGAAAACAGCACCACGTCCTTCTCATCCCCCTGAAACGCATGCACGGTTCCGCAGGCCACATTCTGCAGCCGCGCTTTCTCCAGCGCATCCTCAATCAGTTTTCTCTGGTTTACAAAAGGCGTGATCACACCGATGCTCTTGTCCTGGTTTTCACGGGCATACCGGACAATCTGCTCCACCTCCTCCGGTGCGGTGTTCCTCATATTGCCGCTTCCGCTTTTCACATCCAGATACACCAGGGGATGTGTCTCCTGGCTCCGGGAACAGACCTGCAGTCTGGAATGATAATATTTCTGATTGTTGAACGCTATAATTTTACCGTTGCACCGGTAATGATTCCGCAGAAGGACTTCGTCGCTGACTGCGTCGCAGGCCAGGAACGTCTTGTAGATGGAATTTTTGCGATAGTCATATTCCTCCGCAACCTTATATTTTCTGCGCAGCTTCTGATTCGCGATCTCGTCCAGCAGAATCACCGGATTCAGCTGCTGGGGATCCCCCACCAGCATCAGGCTCTGCCCTCTTATCACAGGCACCAGGGAAACCGCCGTGTTGCACTGGCTGGCCTCATCCATGATCACCATGTCAAACATGGGAGCCGGCTCTCCCAGACGGTGGGCCGATATGCATGTGGTAATGATGACCGGAAAAATCTCCTGCAGTCTTTTCACATTTTCGGTTCTGCCCAGATACTTTGTGAATGCCCCCAGCTGCTCTTTTTCCTCTGTCTCGAACAAAATCTGCCGTAATTCCGAAAACTTTCTGTCTTCCAGTTTCTTCAGATATCTGGCGGATGTATAATAAAGGTATTTCCGCAATTCTTCCGGTTCGTCGTCCAGCAGCGCAAAAGCCTCCCGGTCGGTTATGGTCCCCGCTTCCTCTATCCTGCGCTCCACCTGGCGCAGCTGGCGTCCCTGCAGGTCTGCCTGGAACGGAAGCATTTCCATGGAAAGCGGAATGCTGCCGTGATATTCCAGCAGGCGTCTGAGGGTTTCTTCCCGCTCTCTTAAGTCCAGCACTTCCTCATACTTTTTCAGCAGGCCGGAAAGCTCCCCTGCCCGCCGGGAACGGTCATTCTTTTTTCTGTCCAGCGTGCCCTCGAACACCGTGATGGACTGGACCTGGGCGTATATTGCCTTTATGTATGCCAGCGCCTCCTTCACCTTTTCCAGATTGCCCAGCCGCAGCACCGGAAAAGGGATTCTCTTATCCCGGTATTCCATGGCAGTAAGTTTCTCGAAGACCGTATTCACGGGATGATTGTTATAGGAAGTAAAAAGAACTGTCTTCTCATTGAAAAATGCCGTCACAATGGTGTTGATAATGGTATTGGTCTTGCCGGTGCCCGGCGGTCCCTGAATATATGCCAGCGGATATTTCATGGCATTGTGAATCGCCAGAAGCTGGTCCAGATTTACCCGCCGGTCCAGCAGCGCCAGCGGATAATTCTTTCTCCGGACAGGTCGGTCCAGCAGATCGCCGAAAAAAGCTTTCAGGGGCACTGTCACTTTGTTTTCAGCGTACATCCGGAGAATGGCCTGATATTCCGAGTGCAGGTCCAGTGCAATGTCCATCCCCAGCCCGATGATATAGGGCATGTCGTCCACCCCTGTGACCTGGCGGCTGTGCCGCATCACACAGTCCTTGATCTTTTCCTGGTTCTTTTCAAAATCCTGCAGCAGTTCAAATTCATCCGCATCCAGATACCTGCGGATATTTTCCTTCGTCTCCCCATAACTGTATTCGGTGCAGATGGTGATATCGTCGTCAGGGCGCAGAAGACGGTTCTTCACATCCAGCTCCAGCTTCCTGTACGCCAGAACATACAGCCCCCTGGACGTGTATATGCTCAGGCAGTTCATTGCCAGCTGCTGAATGGTGAGTTTCCCACCCCTCCCGCTGTCCTCTTCTGTCTTCAGCCGGGTTTTTATCTGGAAATGTCTCACCACTTCCCGGAACTGCTCCTCATCAAGCTGATAGCCCTCCCCCCGGAAACTTTCCCGGTCCAGATAATGTATCAGCGCAAAATCCGAATAATAGGGCACGGTATCCATCTTGCTGCACATCTCCAGATAATTCAGAATCTTGAGATTTGCGGTGTTTTCGAATAAGCATTTGTATTTGTCTGGATTAACGTAGATATCCTGAACCAGTTCTTCATTCACCGGACAATAAGAACCCTCCACCACCCGGGAGGACAAAATAGAATCAATATAGATAACATCATAGGACTCCATAGTGTACCTGCCAAGGTGCAGTCCGTCCACCGCAAGAGTCCGCTTCTCTGGGTTCAGGTTCCTGATGCCGATCCAGTATTTCGTGGTCTGCCCTTCCCTGTTGCGATACTCTATTTTCAGCCATTTCCCTTCGTGTATGGCCCTGAAAATATCATGGCACACATGATCCATTTCAACCCGAATCCCCCCAAAGTATTCCCTCTGTGTCTTCCCGGCACCTGCCAAAAGCGGTTCCGGTCACATCCCGGCCCGCTCCGGCATCCGGCTCATTCCGCCCTGCTTCCCACTCGTTCTCCCAGCCGGACTCTTGTCTCGATTCCCCGCCGGGAATTACCCAGAATATCCGCGTCCGGAGAAACTGCCCCTTTTTTGGTGATAAGTATGACCGTGGAGCCGCCGAAGGCAAAATATCCCTTTTCCCAGCCCCTTCGCACCAGATCGCCCCTCTGGTGGTTCTGAATCTTTCCCACCATCATGGCTCCCACTTCCATCTGAATCATCTTTCCGAAATTGTCTGATTCCAGAAGGCAGTATTCCCTGGTATTTTCTTTATAGATGGGAAAATGGTCACCCGCCACCGGGTTCACCGTGTGAAGCACGCCGGGAATCCGGATATGCGCCCACAGATAACCTCCGTCCGCGTAAATATAACGATGATAATCGTCCACGCACAGCCTGAAAATCCACACATAACCTCCCTCGAATTCCGATGCCAGCTTGTGATTGTGCAGAAGGCTTTCCACCGTATAGTAAGTATGCTTCACCAGAAAAGTACAAGGATCCTGAATCTTGTACACACTCAGCCTGCCATCGCAGGGACTGACCAGTACGCCGGGTGTCTTCTCCACTTTCCGGGCCCCCGGCGCCAGCCTTCTGGTAAAAAAATCGTTAAAGGATCTGTATTCCTTCTGCCGGTATTCCCCTGTGTCGATTCCGTGACTGCGGATAAACCATGGCACCAGAAACCTGGAACTTTGGGAATCCAGCAGCAGCCCCCCCAGCCGGGAGAGAAACGGCGACACCAGAAGCCTCAGCAGCCCCCGTCCTGCCCTGTGGCCATATAAAATCTCCAGCAGCCTGTCCTGCCGGGAATCTTCCTGTGTGATCTGTCCTTTTCTGTCTGCCACTAAATGCATATCATTACCCCATTTCTGCGCTGCTTTCCGCCCATGGCCGGTTTCCGGCAGGCCATGCAAGGCTTTGCAGCGCGCAGGTCCATATTGTATTCAAACTATCTGTGCGTCAGATTCCACCATCCCCGCCAGGAAAACAAAATCACCGTCACCGAGGCCCCCACAATCAGGACCAGCAAAAGTACCTCTTTCACGGAGGGCTTTCTCAGCCTGAAATCAAAGATAAACAGGAAACCCACCAGCGCCACCACAACATGCAGCACACCCACAAACACTCCGTGGCTGGGAAACAGGGGCGACACCACAAACAGCAGGGGCAGCGCAATGGCCATGGAAGTGATGGGCAGCCCCTGGTAATACTTCCGCGCCTCTTCCGTCTCTGCCTGCCGTCTGGCTTCCATTACATTGAAATAGCCCAGGCGGATCATTCCCGCCAGCCCGTACAGGGCCAGGATCACCATGCCGTAAATGTGGTTCATGCCGATCTTGTAACAGATCACAATGGGCAGGATGCCAAAACAGACCACATCGCAGAGGGAATCTATCTGAATGCCGAAACTTTTCTCATCCTCCGTCCGGTTTTTCTTTGTCCGGGCAATTTTTCCGTCAAACATATCGCAAAACCCCGAAAAGGCCAGAAAAAAGATTGCCCAGCGCAAGTGTCCGGAGGATGCGCAGAAAATCCCCGACACAGCCGACAAAAAACTGATATAGGTAAGTATAACCGTATAATCATAAAATCCAATCACAGGAGCCCCTCCTCGTATTCGCCCTCATTCCCATTACTGCCGTCCCTTTCTTCCTGCCCTTCCCAAAAATCGATTCTCCTGAAAAAGTATCTTCATCCTCCCCGGACGAACCTTCCCCGGAACAGGGAAAACATAGTATGGTAATTATATCGGTAAAAAAAGAATTGATTGTTAATTTTTTTTTAACTTTTTGTGTCCGATGTTTCTTTTCTCATAGTATAGTAAAGATGTGCCACCACCGTAAACACGGCGCTGATCAGCAGCTGGCTGTAATATCCCAGTCCCCTGGAAAGAACCATTGCCGGAAGGGTCATGGTCAGGAAAACAGAGGGAAATATTCTTAAAAACAGGGCCTCGCTGATTCCCATTCCCCCCGGCAGCGGCAGCATATCCACGGACACGGAAATCACCGCCTGCAATAGCACCACTTCCCAGAAGCCGGCTCCCTGCAGTCCGAAGGAAAGATACACCATGTAGGTCACGGAAAACAAGGCCAGACGCTGCAGAAAGCTGATCAGGATCACCCACAAAATTACCCTGACATGTTCCCTCAAATAAACCGCGGTCTCCCGGTATACCTGCATGGATTCCCGCAGTTTCCTGCACCGCTCCTCCTTATGCTTCAGAAAACGCAGTCCCTCCAGCCACTTCATGCCTTTAGTCAGGATCACCTCCGCCAGAACCGGATGAAACACCAGCAGGGTCATAAAGCTGACGCAGAACACATTCAGCATCACCCCCAGATAAAATACCGGCAGAATTCCTTCCAGATATTGATGCATGAATCCCTGCCCGAAGCAGAGTACACCAAGTCCGATTACAACCAGTACCAATTTATATGTAATGGTCACAATCATCAGAATCACCGTCGCCAGAGGAATGGGAATTTTTTCTTTTTTCATATAATAAATCTGCATGGGCTGACCGCCTGTGGCCGATGGTGTAATGCAGCTGAAGAAAAACCCCACGGAGGAAAACAGAAAACAGATCCTTTTTTTCACCCGGATACTGAAAGATCTCATCATATACCAGAGAATCACGGACTCTCCCCAGATAAAGACAATCACCAGCATGACTCCGGGAACCAGCATTTTCTTGTCTGCCGCCCGGATGGCATCCAGCATTGCCCCCAGGTCTTCCCCGTGAAATACGCCATACAGCGTCAGCACAAAAACAGCCGCCAGAAACAGCGCATTTCCGATTACCTTCTTTTTTGACCGCACTATACACTTCCTCCTTTCAGAAGAAGCCTGCCGTTGATTCTATTCAGTACCTTCTCATAAGCTCCCCAGATCTTTTTGTTTTTACCAACAAAAAAGCAAATTTCCGCCAGGAAAATTCCCCCAATGACATCCACGATCACATGCTGCTTCGTGGTCACGGTGGAAATACACACCAAAACCGCAAACAGGCAGGAAAATCCCCTGTACCAGCCGGGAATTTCCTTCTTTCCCCGCAGTCCGATATAGCAGAACCAGCTCACCAGGCAGTGTATGGAAGGAAACAGATTGTCCGCGGCATCCACCGCATAAAGGGCAATCATCACCTGATTCCAGAATCCTTCCGGCTCCACATACGGTCTTGTATTTGTAGTGGGGTAAATAAGGTAACACAACAGGCACACTACCCTGGAGAGAAAATCTCCCGCAAAAAACTGGCAGACTTCCCGTTTTCCCTGACGGGCGATGAGGATATAATTGACCACCCAGAATGCATAACAGCCCAGATATACTGCGGCCATGGGCGGCCAGAAGGGAATCAGCCGGTCCAGGGCGCTCTCAATATTGTGATGGGGCCAGTCTCCCGCTATCATCCTGGCGCCGCCGTAAACCGCCAGGTTGAATGAAACGGCAAAAATAAGAGGAACCATGCCGTAAGCCGGGACAATGCCGGTCAATATTTTTCGTATTCTGCCCATAATGCCACTCCTGCCATATCCTTTATTTCCTGTCAGATCCTTTTTTGAAAGGCCGTCCTGATCAGTATATGCCGTTTTTGTTTTCGGCACATACTGAATATAGCAAAATTTTTCGGGAGCCTCAAGATGTTTTGTGATATCTTTAACAAATCTTTAGAGAATTTTAAATATGATCCCAAAGGGGCCGTTGCCCCGCGAATTGTCATTCCGCTTTTGCAACAGCCCCGAAGAAGGAATCTTTATGCAAAAATCCGGTCAAACCAGCCTGTCCAGGGCTTCCTGCGCCCGCTCATGCCCCTGGGCGGCCGCTTTTTTGTACCACTTCACAGCCGTATCCTCATTTCTCATCATGCCAAAGCCAGCCTCACAGAAACATCCCAGATTAAACTGGGCTGCTGCGTCTCCCTGCTCTGCCGCCTCCGTATACCATTTGACGGCTTTCCGTGCATCTTTCTCCACACCCAGGCCGTAAGCATAGCAGAGTCCCAGATTGGTCTGGGCTTCCATGTAACCCTGTTCCGCCGCTTTCCGGAACCATTCTGCCGCCTTTACGCCGTCCCGGGGCAGAACCGCCCCCTTGAAATAGCATTTGCCCACCATATTCTGGGCTTCCTCATGGCCCTGCTCCGCGGCGGCCAGATACCATTCCACGGCCCGGGCGCCATTCTGTTCCACACCGCATCCGGTCTCATATCTCTGGGCCAGACTAAACTGGGCCATGGAATCTCCCAGAACGGCGGCCTTCTCATACCATTCTGCCGCCCGGGTATCGTCCTTCTCCACACCCCGGCCCTTTTCGTAGCTCCAGCCCATGCAGTATCCTGCGTCCGCATGGCCCTGTTCCGCCGCCTTCCGGTACCATTCCACAGCCTGCGCGTCATCCTTCTCAACGCCCCGGCCCTTCTGGCAGCACAGTCCCAGACTGTACTGGGCGTCCGCATTACCCTGTTCTGCGGATTTTCTGTACCAGCGGGCTGCCTGTACATTATCCTGCTCCACACCCCGGCCCTTGTCATAATGGAAAGCCAGATTGCACTGGGCATCCGCATCCCCCTGCTCCGCCGCCTTCCGGTACCACTCTACCGCCTTCCGGTCGTCCTGCTCCACGCCCGTGCCCTGGTAATAGCACCAGCCCATGGAAAACTGGGCTTCCGCATCCCCCTGGGCGGCCGCTTTCCGGTACCACTCTACCGCCTTTCTGTCATCCTGCTCCACGCCTTCCCCCTCGGAATAGCATCTGCCTAAAAAAACCTGGGCATCGGCATGGCCCTGTTCCGCCGCCTTTTGAAACCAGTGAACCGCGTCCGCATGGCTGCACGGCCTCCCGGTGCCGTAATAGCAGCGCACTCCCAGGCTGTACTGGGCTCCCGCATGTCCCTGCTCTGCCGCTTTCAGGAAATATTCCACAGCCGTTTCCTCGTTTTGCTCCACACCTTCTCCCCGGGAATAGCAGATTGCAAGATTATACATCGCCATATCGTCCCCGTGGCTGACAGCCTTTTCATACCACTCTATGGCCTTCCCAAAATCCTGCGGCACACCGTGTCCCTTGTTGTAGCAAAGCCCAAGACTGCATTCTGCATCCGGATGCCCCTGCTCTGCGGCGATCCCGTACCAGAATGCAGCCTTTTCATAATCGATTTCCACACCCGTGCCGAAGTAATAGCAGTTCCCCAGGTTCCTCTGGGCATCCACATCGCCTCCGGCCGCAGACTTTTCATACCAGTAAACAGCCTTCACCTTATCTGTCTTCACGCCGTGCCCATAGTCATAGCAGTATCCCAGGCTCCGCTGGGCAGCGGCGTTTCCCTGGGCTGCCGATTTTTCATACCATGCCACGGCAGCCGCATAATCCCGCTTCACGCCCCAGCCACGTTTGTAGCAGTCACCCAGCTTGTCCTGGGCATATGCGTCGCCGGCCTCTGCCATCTGTCTCAGCCTGCCCGATCCCGACCGCGCAAAGTCAAGAATCAGCTCATCATCATTTTCCTCTTCCCAAATCTTCTCGTCAGACATTTTTTGACTCCTCTTTATCCCTTGTGACTCCCTGTTTCCGGCCGTTATACCAATCCCATGATTTCGTGCGCGTCAGCGCATATGGAATCAACGGCTGACACTGTGCCCATCTGTGTCAGCATAATACCATATTTTGGCGCATCAGCGCACATGGAATCAACGGCTGACACTGTGCCAGCATGGCCATTCAGCCCTTTCATGCCATAAATATGGGCTTTTGATAATGAATATTATAGCACTTTCCTTTCCGGTCTTCCAGAGCATGTTTGAAAATTCATTTCCACCCCCATCGCTTTGGACGGCTTGACAAAATTTGGAAATAGTGATATTCTCAATACGATATATCGAAACTTCTCGAAAATTACTTAAAATTAGGAGGTCATGGGAAAAGTGAATCGAAAAGAACATAAGTTTCGGAAAATTTTCGTATTGTTTTTGACAGTCGCATGCGTCATTTGCAGCCTGGGCGCCTGCGGAGGTGCATCCGGCTGGCGCAGCCGGGAAGTGACCCTCATTGACGACAATTATCGCACCTGGTATGAGATTTTTGTGTACTCCTTCTGTGACAGCGATGGGGACCAGATCGGCGACCTTCAGGGAGTCATCTCAAAGCTGGACTATATTGCGGATATGGGCTTTAACGGAATCTGGCTGATGCCCATCATGCCCTCCGCCTCTTATCACAAATATGATGTGAAAGATTATCTGGAAATCGAAGCCGAGTACGGTACCATGGCAGATTTTGAGGCGCTGGTGGCAGAGTGCGACAAGCGCGGCATCAAGCTGATCATCGACCTGGTGCTCAACCATACCTCCTCAGAACATCCCTGGTTTGTGGAAGCCTGCGATTATCTGGCGTCCCTGGGGGACGGTGAGGAACCCTCTGCCGCGGACTGCCCCTACTACGAATACTATCATTTTACAAAAGGGGATCCCAGCTCCGATACCTGGTATCAGGTAGGCTCCACAGATTATTATTATGAGGGGGTCTTCTGGAGCGGAATGCCGGATTTGAATTTCGAGAGCCAGACTCTCCGGGCAGAACTTGAGGAAGTCATGGACTTCTGGCTGGAAAAAGGCGTGGGCGGGTTCCGTCTGGATGCGGTAAAGGAATTTTACAGCGGCGCCGCCAGCAAAAATGTGGAAGTGCTGGCCTGGATCAACGATTATGTGAAAAATGCAGACCCCGATGCCTATCTGGTGGGGGAAGCCTGGGAAGGGCTGGGCTCCTACTCGCAGTATTATGCCAGCGGCATCGACAGCTTTTTTGATTTTGAATTTGCAGGCCCTACCGGAGTGGTCACAAAGACCCTGACCTTCAGCGGCGAGACCAACAGTGCCCAGGCTTACGCCAAAGCCCTGACCCGGGTACAGAATGCCATCCGCGAAGTCCGGGAAGACGCCATTGACGCACCGTTCTTTGTCAACCACGACATGGCCAGGGCGGCAGGATATATGCAGTATGACCAGCGCAAGGTCAAAATGGCGGCACCCCTGAATATTCTGATGAGCGGCAGCGTTTTTGTCTACTATGGGGAAGAAATCGGTATGACCGGCAGCGGCAAAGACGAAAACAAGCGGGCTCCCATGTACTGGTCGGCGGACGCCCTTGCGGAGGGCATGACCCGGGGACCTTTGGATATGGAGCCCCAGGAAAATCAGTTTGCCTGTGCCGAAGAGCAGATGAAGGCGGATGACTCCATATACAGTTTTTATAAGGATACCATTCTGCTGCGGAATCAGAATCCCGAAATTGCCAGAGGCACCGTGGCCAGACTGGAAGATGTCACGGATCAGGATATTGCCGCCATCTCAAAAACCTACAATGGGGAAACCATCTATCTGCTCTATAATATTTCGGAGACAGATGAAAAACAAGTGACTCTGCCCGGGGCACAGTACGGAGAACTGGAACTCTCCGGATACCTGTCCGTGGATGGCGGGGAAGTGACCCTGAAGGGCGAAACCGTTACCCTGCCCTCCTACAGTGTGGCAGTATTGAGACCGGTTTCAAACTCATAATTTCAGCCTGACAGACAACGGACTTTCCTGTCGAATCAATCAAGTAGGGGAACGCTCTTCTCCACTACTCGCCGCGCGGGGCGCGTGCAGCTTTCGCTGCTGATTTCCTTACGCACCCCTGCGCATGAAAATGGGGCCGCGGAAGAACTCTTCCGGGCCCCTGATCTGCGCCGTCAGCCATTTTTTTCAATAAGAAACACTCCCGTTTTTCCGCCTTTCAGACCATCCGCTTTCCCATATGACATTCTTCCGTCATTCCTCCGTTCCCCGGCAAAGCATTTGCTCATATGCTTCCCAGGAAATAAAACGGCCGCCCATGCTTTCCAGATGTTCGGTATGAAACTGACAGTCGATAAATAAAAAACGGTTTTCCAGCAATGTATTTGCAAGGGCAATCAGTGCCGCCTTGGAACCGTTTTTCCGTTCCGAAAACATGCTTTCCCCGAAAAAACACCTGCCAATGGAAACACCGTAAAGTCCCCCTGCCAGATTTCCATCTTCAAAAACCTCCAGGGAAAGGGCATATCCCTCTTTATGGAGGCGCAGATAAGCCTCTTCCATCTCATCGGAAATCCAGGTTCCCTCCGCAAATTCCCTCTTTATGCGGCAGCGGTGCATGGTATCCGCAAAATCCCGGTTCAGAACCACTTTCAGCTCATGGCTTCTGGTATATTTTTTCATGGACCGGGAGATGTGAATCTCTTCCGGAAAAATCACAAAGCGCTCTTTGGGACACCACCACAAAATCTCTTCCCCTGGTTCAAACCAGGGAAAAATTCCATGGGTGTATGCCAGAAGCAGGCGTTCTACGCTCAGGTCTCCCCCAACGGCCAGCAGACCGTCCCGGCGGGCCAGAGTGGGGTGGGGGAAAGAGATGGTGTCTTTATCAAGCATATAAACCGGCATACAGACTCCTTTCCGAAAAAATAATGTGCCCTTTCCCGGGCTTATTGCACGGAAACCGCTCCGTTACCGAATGCGGATGCCCCTGCCGGGCGGTCCGGAATGGACAGGCAAAAGCAGCCATCATCCGCTTTCAGCTCACATTTTCCGCCGTTTTTCAATGCCCCGAAGAGCATTTCATCCACCAGGAGAGGCTTGATTTCACTCTGAATCACCCTCTCGATTTCCCTTGCGCCGAACTCCGTGCTGATGCCTTTTTTCCGCAGCAGCGCCTTTGCCGGGGCGCCCACAGCCAGCTCCACGCCTTTCCGGGAAAGCATCCTCTGCAGCTCCCCTGACTTTTTCTCCACAATCTGTTCCGCCATTTTCTCATCCATACTCCGGAATACCACAATCCGGTTGAGACGGTTGCGGAACTCCGGCTGGAAGATGCGTTTCACCTCCTCCAGAATCACGTCCGCGCTTCCATCCTGCCCCTGGAAACCGATGCCGGTTTTCCCCATGCGGCTGGCGCCCGCGTTTGAAGTCATAATGAGAATTACATTCCGGAAATCCGCTTTCCGTCCCTGGTTATCCGTAAGAGTGGCATAGTCCATGACCTGAAGCAGAACATTATAAATATCGGGATGGGCTTTCTCGATTTCGTCCAGAAGCAGTACCGCGTGGGGATGTTTGCGGATTTCCTCCGTGAGAAGCCCCCCTTCCTCATAGCCCACATAGCCGGCAGGGGCGCCGATCAGTTTTGCCACGGCATGTTTTTCCCCATATTCGCTCATGTCAAAGCGGATGAGCCGGATGCCCAGCTCCTCTGCCAGGCTTCTGGCGATTTCTGTTTTTCCCACGCCGGTGGGTCCCACAAACAGCAGGCTGGCCAGGGGCTTTCCCTCTTCCAGAAGGCCTGCCCTGGAAAATTTCACCGCGTTCACCACCTGGGACAGCGCCTCATTCTGACCATAGATCCGGGAAAGCATGCGGGCTTCCAGCGTCCCCAGGGCTTCCGTCTCGTCCTTTTCCATTGTCTGCCTGGGAATATGACAAGTTTTGGACAGTATTTCGTCAATCAGTTCCCGGTTTACTGTCTGTTCCCCCTGCTCCAGAGGATGCATGCGGCGGTAAGCCCCGGCCTCGTCCAGCAGGTCAATGGCTTTATCGGGCAGAAACCGTTCGGTGATAAATTTTGCACTCATTTCCGCGGCATATTCCAGCACACCCTTTTCATAAACCACACCGTGAAAATTTTCGTAAGTTTCTTTCAGACCCTCCAGAATCCGGACGGTATCCAGGATATCCGGTTCTTTGATGTCAATATTCTGAAACCGGCGCACCAGGCTTTTATTCTTCTCAAAATGTTTCTTGTATTCTTCAAAAGTGGTTGCGCCGATAAAACGCACATGTCCCTCTGCCAGATAAGGCTTCAGCATGTTGGAAATGTCAAAACTCCCGCCGTTTACCGCCCCCGCGCCCACGATATTGTGAATTTCATCGATATAGACAATGGGTTTGTCCTCCTGGCAGAGACTGTCCATAACCTTTTTAAAACGTTTTTCAAAGTCCCCCCTGTACTGGGTGCCCGCCAGCAGGCTTCCCAGGTCCAGGGCGAAAATCCTGGCGCCGGAGAGAGGGGCCGGAACCCGCCCTTCCTCCAGCATCCGGACCAGTCCTAAAGTAATGGCAGTCTTGCCCACTCCCGGTTCCCCCAGATGGAGCGGATTATTTTTTTCCCGGCGGCAGAGAATCTGCATGGTACGCTCCAGCTCTTCCTGCCTGCCAATCAGCGGTTTTGCCTGATCCAGGCTGTCATTCAGACAGACTGCATACTGCTGCCAGAAGTCCTTTTCCGTGTCGCAGTCATCCTCCCGGTCCGGAAGGTCTCCGTACGCCAGCGGATCCTCCCCGAAATTCATGCCAGCACCGGACCCGTCCGAATCTTCTCCGTGAAAAATTTCTCCTGCCGGAACATCCCCGGGACAGTCCCCGCATTCATCAAAATCAGGAACACTTTCCCCGGATACATTTTCCCCTGCGGAACCGGCCCCGGAATTGCCTTTTTTCCGCCCCTTGCGTATGGCAGAAATCTCTTCACAGAGTATGGTCAGCTCCCGCAGCAGCGCCCCATGCTCCACGCCCTGCGCCTGCATATAGTACACCGCATAGCTCTCCGGCAGCGCGTACAGCGCATGGATGAGATGAGGCAGCTGGATCATGGATTTTTCGCTGTTCAGGGCCGATTCCCAGGCAAAGGAAAGCATCTGTTCCATGCTGTAGGAAAATGAAGGCGTATCGCTTTCCCCGGATACCGAACCCTGAAAATTTACCGTTTCTCCTTCATCCGGTGCCGGAATATCCTCGTTCCTGCGCTCCATGTTTTCTTCCAGCCAGGTTTTCAGCTGATAGTCAAGTTTTCTGACACTTCCGTCACAATTTCGGAAAGCCCTGGCAAATACCGGATTCCGGCAAATGACATACAATGTCAGTTCCGGGGTTACATACTCAAAACCGGCATTTTGTGCCAGTGTGACAGACTGTTGAATGATTTCCGCTACTTCGGGCGATACGTACATATTATGCCTCCTCCACTGTCATGCGGAAAGGAAAACCCTCTTTTTTAGCCATCTCCAAAGCCTCCCGCACCTTTGTGACAGCTATGTCATAACTATAGGTTCCCACTGCTGCCCTGCCGCTCTCATGCACCATCATCATCAGACGCTCCGCTTCCAGAAGATCTTTGCGGAAAATGTAAATCAGAATTTCAACCACAAATTCCATGGGTGTAAAATCATCATTGTGCATGATGACTTTGTAATGTTTAGGCTCCCGGATATTGATTCTCGACTTTTCCCTGGTTTCTCCCTGTACGGACATGATTACCCCCTTGCAGCGCAGGCTCGCCGCCCGCTGTACATGATTCTAATCGCCGGTTCTGTTGTGACAGTATATCAGCGAAACGGTGTCTTTTCACACAGGATGGCAGGATTTACAACCCGGTTCCTGCGATACATCCTGCCTGATTCTAACATGTTTGCCTATTTTTTTCAATGGCAGTTGCCCCAAACCATACCGGCGGCCGGAAAAGCTGCCCGAAAGACTCCTGCAGATTGACTCCATGACGCAATCGTGCTACACTGACAGAAAACACCGGACAAGGAGAGTGAAAAATGACCGCCTTTGAAAACACATTTGACAACGCAGCCGCAGATTATGACCAAAGCCGTCCTACATATGTAAAGGAAATCTATGATGCCATCTTCCGCTATAAGCCTTTGGATTCCCACAGCCATGTGCTTGAAATCGGATTGGGGACAGGAAAGGCAGCGCTGCCTATATTGGCCACCCAATGTCATTTTACCGGAATCGAACCCGGCGGGCAGTTAGCCGCTTTCGCACAGAAACGCTGCCAGTCCTATGCGAATTTCTCTTTACTTCCCCAGACCCTTCAGGATTTTACCGGTGCGGACCAGTCATTTGATCTTATTTATGCTGCAACTGCATTCCACTGGATTCCGGAGGAATACGGATATACGCGGGTTTATCATTTGCTGAAGCCAGACGGAGTTTTTGCCCGCTTTGCCTATCATGCGGGGCCAGATCAGGGACGCAGAGAAATGACTGCAGAAATTCAAGAAATATATGCAAAGTATATGCATTCGGAAAAACCCCCTAAAGAATATGGCATGGAAAATGCAAAAGAACTGGCCGAAACCGCCTGCAAATACGGCTTTGCAGACATTGCATATCATATCTATTCCGCCACAAAGGACTTTACCACCGATGAATATATGGCATTATTACGGACATATCCGGACCACATGAAGCTGGAAGAGCCCCATAGAAAAATGCTTTTTGAAGGGATTCATGCCGCCATCCGCAATCATGGCGGCATTATGACTGTATATTACACAATGGACCTGGAGCTGGCAAGGAAACCCTGACATCCCTCTATATATAATTATCCTTTCTTCCAATGGGTCCACTTCACTGCCGGTTTATAGCCAATGGCTTTGTAGAAGCCATTGCCCCCGCCTGTCATATGGGTTGCGCCTAACGCTTTTGTTCTTCGGTACAACTCAGACAGGGCGGCAGCCGCAAGCCCTCTGTGCCGGTACTCCGGAATGGTGCAAAGAGGCTCCATATACGCCAATTTATTCTCCGGTGTCCACCACATTCCCGCAAAACAGGCGTATTCCCCTGCTTCGTCAGCAATGGCCACTGCAAGTTCCGCGGTTGCATGGGGCGCCGTAAAAATAAGATAATTAGACTGCTCACCCTGATGATCCCACACGCCCTCCTCCGGCTCATGGTCAAATCCCTTCCAACAGCATTTGCCTATTTTGCCCATGTCCAGTTCTTTCGGTTCCACAAAATGAAAGCCTTCCGGCAAAGGATAATCCAGCACATCCGCAAAGTCAAATTCCATATCCCAGCTTTCTGATTCCTGATAATACCCCGACTGTTTTGCGGCCTGCAGCAATGCACCTTGTCCACTCGACAGGTTGATGCTTATTCCTTCCCCTTTATGGGTCATATTTTTGTCTGCATATGATATCATCTCCGGCGCCAGTTCCTCATATCCGGGTTTCAGGCAAAAGTAAATTTCCGTGATGGGATTCTCATAAAAACAAAATGCCACTATCTCTCCCTGATCCTCCCAAATACGGTTTTTATAAGAATAGGTAATATCCATCCAGCTGGCAAACGATGAATAGGCATATTCAAAAAAGGGGGCCTGAATACCATTTCTATGGTCCCGCTCATATATAGCGGTCATAAACTCATATACTTTATTGCAATCTCCCAATACACGAAACGGCCTTGATGTTATATTTTTCATTTATCCCTTCCTCTTTCCTTTCAATCTTAAAATCATTATAGCCACAGCTACACCGTTTTTCAAGCAGCAGGAAGCATTATATAATCCCCTTATTTTCTCCTGGTATCGATCCAGCCATACTTCCTCATCTCTTCCCGGAATGCACTCCTTCGCGGGTAGGCGTCCTTATACGATGTCATAAGCCTCTGTTTCATATGTATTTCTCCCATGGATTCCTGCACTTCGCCTAAAGCAGCGATAAGTGCTGCGCATTCCCCATAATAGTTTCTGCGGTTTACATCCATAATTCCCGCAGTCCTCTTTTCCAGCAGTGCCGTGATTCTTTTTACCGCCCTGTTTCTAATATCAGATTCCATTTGCACCATGGACTTCCATTTTAAAAACAATTGGCAAAACAGATCATTTTCGCCCATTCCCTCAAACCCGCAAGTGCCTTTTCGATATTCATCTGCGGAAAATCTCATTGCACTTTTTACGATCTCTGCCATGGCGGTAATTCCCTGATTATTCCACTGCCCCTCATACAAATATAGCAGATACAATGCAATCCCTTGTTTCATAAAAGATCCTGACCAGCCTAATGCTTCCGATTTATTGAATCCTTGGTCCAATACTTCCGCAAACTGCCCGTCTAAAAACCTGAGCATTAACACCATATTGCTGTCCGGTCTGTTCTCTTCCCTCTCAGAGGATGACTCGCTTCTTACATACATACCAAAAGAATCGCTGCTTTTATCTACAGATAATTTCATAAAGACTTCTTGAAGTTTTTTCCTTTTCTTCTCAATTTCACCGCCTTTCAGCAGTGCCCGAAGATAATTCGGAGCAGATGTATCTGATTCATATGCGGCAAAATAACACTCTTCCAGCAAAGACATTTCTCCCTTCATGGCAACAACATACTCAGCCGTTTTCAATGCCGCTCTGGAGCGCATAATATATTTCTTTGGTATCGTCTTCATGGCCCTGATTCCTATGGATACCAAATCATCCGTCACCATATGTTTCCCATCTTCCAATATGTTCAGATATAAACCCGGATGGACAGCAGTATATTTTTCCGCATACCAAACCTCCAAAGAAACATCATTTAACAAACCTACGGCTTCCGAAATAAGACAATCTGCATTATGTCCTGTTTTATCACCAAGATATGCAATCCAACAGGGCAGAAACTCTTCCAGCCCGGGTAATTCTTCATCTCCATGCTGCATCACTGCTTCCAATGTGACTGCGTCCTCTTTTGCATTTACCATAACTCCATACAATACTTCCGGGCGTCTGGCCGGCGAAACTGCATGATATGCGCAATATATTATATCGAGAATAACCTGCGTCAGGTCACAGTTCAAAAGCTCATAATGCACCATATCCCCAAGTGCGAGTTCTTCACCATCATACTCATCATCACACAGAATTTCCATTGCCAACAATTGATTTCCAACTTCAAAGCCTTCTTTATATCTCTCCATGTCCATGCAGATGTGCACAAAGTCACAAGCTTCCTGAAGCATATCCGAAATACCGCTGTTGTCCTCATAATAAAATTCCTCGCCGCTGTCGTCATACCAGTCATCATATTCTTCGTTCAATATTCTGGTAACCGCAATTTCCTGTGAATCAATTATCTTTAGGTTATCTCTGATATGACTGTACATTTCAGCAAAATCAGCATCTTTTTCTTCATTTTTGTCTGCTTCCATTCCTGCTTTATTCCCGACAGATTCCAGTATTTCCAGAAAATTTTCCCTGCGTTGTTCCGGAATTACTCTCCCGATCTCATGAATAAAAGCAATGAGCTGCTCAGTTGAATATTGTGCTGTAAGGGCATCCGTCTGTTTTAAAAAATTCATCAGATTCATATCGAATCTCCATTCAAATTCGTCATTTCCGGGTCATGTCTGTTCTCTTTTATCTTGAAATAGTTTTAAAATAAAATCATGCAAAATATAAGGCACAAGCAGCTGAATGAGAGAAATATTCATTACCAATATTATTACATTTTCATAAGCTTATTTCTTGTCTCTTTATCAAATTTTTCGAGATGGTATTGCAAATATTTCTTTTATCATATGAGTTTCATTCATTTTATAGATACCCCCGTTTCTTTACTTCTTCAAGCAAACGCGGCTGAATGTCAGGGTATGTCCATCTCTCTGGAAATTTATCTGTTATTATAATTTTTTCAATTTCACTATGTAACTCCGCTTCAAAACATTTGATATCGGCAAAAAACAACATTCCAAAAGATTCTTCTCCATGATTCAAATTATCAGGTGCTGTAACGGAATAGATACAAATGGGTTCTATATCAAACTCCAAAGCTCCTGTTTCCTCACACAGTTCCCTTTTTGCCGTATCCATTATATTTTCCCCATTTTCCCGATGACCTCCGGGTACTTCCCATGTATCTCTGTCCCTGTGTTTACAAAAAACATATTTATTTTGAGTTTTAGCAAAAATCACTGCAAACTTAAGCAGTTCATCCGCCATATTTTCATAAAACTTAACCTTAGTCATTTCAGTCATCCCTCCCTACTTAACAATCTTTGATTTATCCTGTCCATCACCTTTCTTATCGGCTCACTTCAAAGGCATTTCCTGCAACAATTTCTGCATTTGCCCCAGTCATAGCCTGCAATTAATTCTTTATACAAGCGTAGGAATTTCCTGTCTGACTCTTCCTCACTATAACATCCTAATTGGAAAATACATATAATTCTTCCCCGTCTGCGGGCAAGTAAAATCATGAACTGCACCAGCTAATGGAATATTGTTATCCTTCATATACTCTATTGTCTTAGGAAATGTATCATCATTATCGCATTCTACATAAATATATTCATAACCAGGAATAATCCACTTTGTCCAGCCACTGGGTGCTTCTGCATCATCCATACATTCCACTCCTGCAAGATAAAGTCCCTTGTTAAAATCCTCCCACGGTTTAAAAGAACGGGAAAAATCAGACATTGCTCCCCATATTCCGACTATATTTCCATTTTCATCTGTCTTTGCCAAATGCTTCACTTCTTCAAAATGAAGATTTGCGTTATCCCATAACTCTTGTACAAAAGTCTCACCATCTGATGTGGAACCTTCCTTACCAATTACTACAAAAGATTTTTTAACACACTTATTTATTTTCACAATAATACCTCCATAATTACAGACTAATATTCCTATACTTTCTTGCGCCAGCACCATATCTATTTCATTGAATAAGGAAAAAGTATAGCTATTATACCTGTTCTTTCATGCTACAACGATAAAGTTTTGAGAAATATTCATTGTTTTTCATTAGTTCATCAAATGTACCCTGCCCTACAATTTTCCCATCTCTGAATACCAAAATACGGTCAAAATTTTGTATATTTGTAAAGCGATGAACAATCGCCAGGACTGTTATATCCGACAGATAATCCAATATTTGCTTCATAACAACACCCTCTGTCAAATTATCCAGCGCAGAAGTTGCTTCATCAAGAATGACAATATCCAAGTCCTTGAACCAAATGCGCGCCAATGCAAGGCGCTGCCGTTCTCCACCAGAAAGAGAAGATGCTTTTTCCCCTATTTGCGTATCTATTCCCTTCGGTAACTCATCAACTAAGGATAAAAGTTCTACCCGTTCTAATACTTTTCTAACTTCTGCATCCGGAATATTCCTATCAAATACAATATTTTCTTTTACTGTACCATCAAAAACCGGGGCTTCCTGCGACAAATAAGTCATTCTTCTATACAAAGCCTCTAACGATATACCGGAAAGTCTCTCTCCATCCAGCAGAATCTCTCCCTCGTTATATTCTAATAAACCCGCAAGTAGCTTTATAATTGTTGATTTACCGGAACCCGTTTCACCCACAAAGGCTATTTTGTCGCCTGACCGTATTTCAAATGAGATATTATTCAATATCTGCCTTTCTCCATACCGAAACGATAATTTCCTAACTGATATTTTTCCCGAAAATGCATGAGGAACAATTCCATGGGAAAGCTGCTTATCATCCTGCATGTCCAAAAATTGTTCATACCTGGAAAAAGCAGCCCTGTTCAATTTATACTGCACATAAATCACATTAAAAATCGCAATCGGTGTATAGGCATTCTCAATCAATGTAATCAAAGCAACAACCGAGCCTACAGATAATTTTTTTGTCTGCCATGCGTACACTAATACCACAACAATTTCTCTCTTTGCTCCTTGTGCCTTTCGTAGTTCATTCGGGAACTGATGCTCCATTCGGAATACCACCATTTCCATAAAGCCACGCACAAAAAAGCGGTTTAGTTCCTCCTCATTATCCAAAATTCGTTCTTTCATCTGGTATAAGAATTTTAAGAGAATATTAGTCACAAAGAAAATGATAATATAGCCCAATAGTAAAACAATCGTTATTCTTTTATCAATCTTCCAAATGAATAAAATACTAAATAAAACAGTTGGAACTAAATTCCTAATCACTGCAAACCAAAAATCGAATACAACGCCTTTTCCTGCGTCTGCTCCGTTTTCAATCCGTTGCACCAGCTTTCCTGTTCCAAGTTTCTGATATTTCTGATAACTGATCCTGCTAATTTTCTCAAGTCCCATCAATTTGAAATCAAGGAAAATACCATGTTCCAATTTTTTCGCAGGATACTCATCTGCATAGTTCATGAGATAGCCGATAAAAAGGACACTCCCGTAAATCATAACTCTGTTAGGTGCAAGTGTATGTTCTGCCAGTGCATCAACGACTTTCTGGAAATAATCTGCTTTAAAATTTACCATAAAAGCGTTAAACAAGCCAATTATAAGGTATACAAATACCATTTTTTTATTTCTATTTGCAATTTGTTTTATGTAGCGCATAACTGTACTCCTTTTCTTATTATCTTTGATTTTATTCATAACAGATAATCAGTACAGTTGTGACTGCCAGCAAGTTATTTTCCCTCAGCACAATCTGCTAACAGTTTATATCAACTGTACTGAGTACTTATTTCGTTTTTTCATCTTCAAACCTCCACAAATTGCAATTTATATCAACTTGTCACTTTCTGCCATCTAAACCATATAATTAATATCATAGTTTTAGTAACGCATATCACTGTTTTTAGTTTCTTCGTTACGGAGATAGCTGCCTTGTAATCCAATATACATCAGCCTTTCACCAAAAGCATCTTTTAATAAAATGATTAATTCGTCAATATATTCATCTATTCTAAGCATTCCGGATCACCTATTTCCTCATTTCCAAGATATTTCACGTATTCTTTTCCTTCATGAAAATTCATTATCGGGCGGCGGAGTTTTGACGGGAACAATGGTAATTTATTCAATATAGACAAATCCAGCCAGTCAAATCCAACCTGATTTGTATCACCTTGAAGTGTTGCTTTTGGAGCGTTTCCCAAGTAATCACATAAAAATACTAAATCCATTCTGTGAAAACTCTCACCGTGAACCCCCTCTATAACAAAAAGTAAATCTTTACATTTAACCTCTATTCCTGCTTCTTCTCTAACTTCCCTTTCAACTGTCTCAGGAAGCATTTCATCACCTTCCTGACCTCCGCCGGGTAAAATATACCATTCCTCCCTGCCATCATTCAACTTTATTGCAAGCAATTTACCATTTTGAATTATTACTGCTTTTGCAGAAGTTCGTATTTGTCTTGACATATTTATCATCCTTTCATCTCTTTTATTGAATCAGTTCACATATCTTATCTTCCCGATATCATGATTGACCATTTGATTATACCACCTGCAATCTCCATTTTCCATATACACTGGTTACACCTATAACGCATTCCCCTCTGCCACTATTCGACTTTTTCCAATTCCTCTTCCAGTTCATCATAATTGTCTACTATTCTTGGTTTTATAGTCTTAAGCGAATCATGCTCCAGCTGCAATTCAATAATCCATTCATCTATGGAAACCGGCTCCCCTACATTTCTAATAATATGTACATTCTCTTGAAATCCAATAAACAGCAAGGGAACTTTTATAACCTCAAATGTATAATCCGCTCATCAATCCTCCGAACTACGCTATTAGTGTATGCAGTAAAATATTTTAACCAAAATCCGCGAGCTGTTGGATTAAAACTTTCAAAATCCACTCCAAGTTTGGTACAGCCTTCTCTTTTCAACACAGATATGGTAAAGTTCAGTAAATTTTGATATAATCCCTTACTCCTGTGTTCCGGCAGACAGTATGCACCTCTGATATGACGATATGTGTCGCCCATTGCAACAAACGTTTCGCCGGAAACCGAAATTTTTACAAACGCACATATTTTTCCGTTCTGCTTTGCCACAAAGTAACGTGCTCCTTCCTGCATTGAAGATACTACAAACCCCTCTTGTGTTTCAGGCTCACGATTCATAAAGAAAGGGCTTTCTCTGTAATGTTGATATAACGCTAAATGAAGCGGATAGACAAAATGATATTCTGCCTCTGACAATTCGACTAAATCATATCCGGTACAAAATTCACAATGAATCAATTCCATCGGACGGATAGCATCTAAACAGCGTAAACCAAAGCCATAACGGAAAAACTGTTGTTGAAGTTCTTCGTCATGAGCGTATAAGCAGATTGCATGGGAAACTGCCCCGGTCTTTATCCATTTTTCTCCTGCCGCCTGATACATAGCTGCATAAATTTGGGGGCGGTTTTTAGAAACGGCTGCATTTGCACCCATAGGCGAAAAAATCCCTCTCACATCAGTGGCACGAAACGCATTGTCAAAAGGTTCACAACAACACAAGAACCCTATCATCTTTTCATTTTCAAATGCAGCAACACCCAATCCATTTTCGGCTAAACCGTATAAGTCAGGAATATCACACACTTGTGGCAATTCTTTTACATATTGCCGCTCATCATTATAATTTGCAAGGGCAATTTTCATTGCTTCTTTAACGTGCTTTTTTTCAAAATTTAATATATTCATCAATCTCTCCTTATTGTCTACGGAGAGCTAAATTATAGTCACCCTCCGTGTCTGAATATAACTACCATTATTTTTCATATCACATCATCTCCTTTACATGAAAATATCTATATAAACACAAGAAAATCTTGTGATACCTATCCCTTAGTTATCCCATCACACTATTTTCCAAAAATACAATTTTCCTATGCAGTTTCTCTCTCAGCTTAACCATACAATCTGATTCATTTGGGTATTCTTCGCCAATGCAGCGAATTAATCTGGCATAAGAATATAAATTGCAGAATCTTCGCATCAGTTTTAACGTTTCAGCATAATCTGGCTCTAACACTTTTACACATTGATACCCTCGCAGAAAAGTAGTTTTTGCGATCATTTTCCTGTCTGCTGGAATATTCTCCAGCAACGCATCCAGAGCCTGTTCCAAATCAAGCAAAAAGAAGTGATACATACTATCTTCAAAGTCAATTACTGTGCAACATTGTCTGGTTTCATCCCAAAATACATTATCCGGCTCAAAATCGTAATGAACCAATCCAAAAGAATCATTTGTCTGAGGAAGCATGTCCAACGCTTGCTGAACTCCCTCCAACTCAACCAGCATTTTATTGGGAGCATGGTATTTTTCAAGCCTTTTCCCAATCCATAACAGGACATCACGATATGTCCATTTTCTAATTTTCGGAGAATATTCAGCGGATAACATATGAAGCTGTCCAAGAGCCTTTCCATACGCATACACAATATGATCATTACAGTCGGTATCTTCTATGGAATTTCCGTAAGCCCCATTAAAGACACTTGCATAATATTTCCCCCAAATTGAATCAAGTGTAACAACAAGTTCACCTGAATTGGATGCAACTGGAATTACGGAGGGATAACTCCTGCTTTGCAGATAGCACAAAAATTCTAATTCACCTTTTAAATTGTTTTCTATTTTCTCCGACACAGGGGATAAACGCAGAAATCGCATATTCCCATGCCATAAGAAAGGATAGACCGCATTTGATGAAATTCTAAAATGTTGCAAACAATCACCAAGAGTCTCTGCATCGTATTCCCAATTTTTCAATGCAAGCTTTGCAAGGTCGTAGTTTTCATATAAATATTTTAATTTTAGCATATAAGTCCTTTCTGAAGCACTGGCTTCTATCCGTTAATATGAATTCACCTCATATATTTCGGATTTATCACGACTCATATTCTTCTGATATGCTTTCATGTCAATCGCCTCCCTTCGATAACAATGTACTGCAACTTATTTTAATGTATCAGCTTGATTATATCACCTCCAATTTCCATTTGCTATAAAAATATAGGGCACAGCAGCCGCTACGTCATATATTTGTTATCATTCCGACGACTTTTCAATCTTCTGTTTCTGCCCCTTCAAGTCATTCTGTTTCTTATACAGATTATTTCGCTCTTTGCACAATTCTTTCATGCGCTCCAACTGTGCCCGCACTCCCTCCCGGCAATCCGGCTCTATCTTCAATGTCTGTGCGCTAAAATTGTAGCAGATACAGACCTCTACGAAACAGATAAGGAAGTACAAAATCTGACAGACTGGGTATGTTTAACGGAACATACAAAGGAAAACAAGCCACAAGCCATTTTCAATAAAATTCCGGCAAGCGGATTTTCCTTTTGTTCGCTATTATTTTTAGATGTGTAATTCCATTTGAGAACACGAATAAAGTTAATCCCTACGGAATACCGCAGGGATTTTATCAAAAGGGACATTCAGAATCTGTAGAATTATTAGTGGAATTTATTTGTGGGTTTATAATTATATCTGGCCATTCAGAATATCTGCAAATATCTTGCAATCCTTTCGTTTCAAGAAAATATTTTCTTTCTTGGAAAAGGGATTCAAAATATCAAACTCATCCTATTTACTCATGCGTTTGTCGTGGCGATTTCCCCGCCTGCTATTGACATACGCATTATTTGCTGTTATATATAATTCATGGGCTGGAGCTCTAGTAGAGAGCCGTCAGCCCGACGATTATTATCATAGAAGATCTGTATTTACAGACTTTTGTTCACACTCGTTTTTCCTAAGCATTTGCAATGCAAATTTCCAGTTCTCGAATTTTGTCACCTACATCTTCAGGACAATGAGCATCGGATGATGTAATGATTTTTACATTTTTCTTCTTCAAAACATGGAGTAATTCTTTATCCATTCCCAAAGAAGAAGTCTCTGAACATCTTCGAGCCACGCCACTATTCTGATCTGCATACATATTACTATTTGAAAGCTCTTTTGCTAAACTCTCATAGTAACCCAAGAGTGAAAAGGACGGTCTATGACCAAATAGTTTTATTGCATCCGGATGCCCAATACCATCAAATAGTTTACTTTTTGCCAGTAAAATAGAGTCTTCAAAATACCTGCGATATATCGTATCTACATCAATTCCAATCCAGTGTTCAGGCTTATGATCAAAGGCAAATCTATCAACAAAGTGAATGCTACCTAACAAAAAATCAAACTCTTTATCTTTCATCATGTCTCCGATAAATGTCTCATACTCTTTGAAATAACATATTTCAAGTCCAAATTTTATCTTAACAGGATATTTTTGATTTCTTACTTTCTTAATAAGTTCACAATATTCCGACATCTTATGCTTTCCTGCACTTCTTCGAAACCAATCATCCACATATTTACTGTATGTACATGCTGAATCATACATAGACATAAACTCTTCAAATATATAACAGTGTTCAAGTAATCGAATTTCATCAAGCTTCATTTCAACTGCCTTGTTTACAAATTGTTCAATCCATTCTAACGAGTAATCCCCACGCTCAATATGAATATGACCATCAATCATTTTTATTCTCCCTATAATCCACTAAATCTCGATTGTGATTTGATGATTTTTAAGGGAAACATTAGCTATTATATTTTGTTATTAAAATCTCCGCTAACCCTTGAAAACACTAAGTTTATCGTAGGTGAGCTTTCCCTTATAGTTTCCCTCATGTTATATCTTCCCACAAGGCATTACGAACCCTGATAAGGGAAAAAATGAGGGAAACAAAATCACATAAAACATTATAACACATAATATACGGGAATTGGTAAACTGATTGAAATGCTTTCAAAAAATCAATGAAAAGAGGACGGATAAAATGAATATGATTTACGCAACATACAATATCCACCAGAACAGCATTGACAGATACACCTATTCGGGTTACTTTTTACGAATAGACTGCAACAAGGCAGAAGAAGGGTTAAAAGTCACTCCCTGCTCTGAATGTGCCTTAAATGCTCTGGCAATAGATGAACCGCTTGAATATGCAAGATTGTACCTTGAAGGAAACATGCAGATGTGGGTGGACGCGGAAGACAGTCTTGAACATTGCCCTGTTTAAATCCTGCATTGCGGAATATAAACCAAGAGTTTCCTCCGCCAGGCTAGATCCATTGGATAAACGCTGTTTTGTCTTCACTGTTATACCCTGCCTTTCTGTAAAAGTCTAATGTACTTTCTTTCTTAGAGCCTGTGAGCAGCATCATTTTATAGCAGTTTTCTTTTAGTGCAATCTCTTTTGCAAAATTCAAACATTGCGTTGCCAGTCCTCTTTTTCTGAACTGTTCATCTGTTATCACATTTTCAATAAAAGCATATGGCTGGTGGTTGTGTGTCAGGTTGGGAATGATGACGCAGACACAGGAAGATACAATTTCCCCATTTTCTTCAGCAACAATCACATGATGGTTTTTATCCTGAAAAACAGCATCCCAAATCTGCAAAAGCGCATTCGTTTTTTCCGGCATGGGGTTATCATGTAGCTGCATATACAACCTCAATAACCCATCTAAATCGTTTTTCACTATTTCTCTAATCATTTATGTCATCCTTTCCTATTGTCCATTCCATTCATCATAAAATTCTTTCAGAAACTCACGCATATATCCATCCCGTTTCTGGGCAATGGATTTTGCACAATCTGTATTCATCATATCTTTAATCAAAAGAAGTTTTTCATAGAAATGATTTATTGTTGTGCCTTTATTATTCCGATACTCAGTTTCGTCCATATTTATATTGGGTTGGCAATCTGGAATGTAAATCGCCCTATTATAATTTCCGCCATAAGCAAATGCTCTCGCAATTCCTATCGCCCCCATTGCATCCAATCGATCTGCATCCTGTACAATTTTCCCTTCTATTGACTTCGGAGAAGTTGTTTCTGTGCCTTTGAATGAAATCTCCCTGATAATATCAATTACATTAGCTGCCGTATTCTCCGTAAGACGGCAATCTGACATAATACGTCGTGCATTTTCATAATCCGCTGTTTCAAATATCTTGCCGTCATCTGCATCGTGCAGCAATGCAGCAACCATCACTATGTATTCGTTGCAATTTTCTGTCTTTGCAATTTTCTCCGCAATATTTAAAACTCTTACGCTATGCCAATAATCATGTCCTGAACAATCATTTGCGAACAATTCCTTTATTTTTTGTTTAAGCATATATCGAGTCTGTTCATATACATACCTTAAATTATCCATTTTTTCAAATAATCGGCTACGCCATCCTCCTCGTTTGAAAGTGTGATATCATCGGCAATGTCTTTGACCTCTTGTATTGCATTTCCCATTGCCACGCCGATACCGCATATCTTTAACATACCTATATCTGCATAATCATCTCCAAAAGCAGCAATTTCCGCTACATCTGCATGGTACGCTTCACATATTGCCAATATTGCTTTTTCCTTTGTAATTCCGCTTTTCGTAAACTTATACCAATCTCCATCCGAAAAATGCTGGCTGTCAAGTCCTGAAAAATGTTCACATAATCTTTGCGCCAAGCCGGGCTGGTGTATCTCAACACATAGCTTGTTGGGGAGCCTCCCCAAACCCGGCTCCTTGGGACAAAATGTCCCAAAGAGGTTGGCTGCGTCCCCGCCGCTATCGCGTCTGTTCCTTTCTGGTGTGGGTATCGGGATAGCCCGTAAAGTGGCGCAAGGGGTGTAGCCCCTTGTACGGAGTGGAGCCCTTGCTTCGCGGCGGGATTACTTGGATACTACACGAATTGGAAACTATCAGAAATTGAAATACGGAAGTTCTTTATATTCCGCCGGTAATTCATCACCGACATACACACCAGTGAGAATTGTAATCAGTACGGACTGCTCATCACAAATATATTGATTTAGGTAATCAATAAAATCTTTTTCGTTGAAGCAAACCCCAATTTCGTCACCTATTTTGGTACGGTATTTTTTTGCATCAGGGCTTTTGTATAACCAATCACGGCAAAACTCTAAACAATATTGCTCAAGATTATCAGCCACTTCATCTGGAACATTGAATACACTTATTTCGCCGTCTGCGCTTAATAATATCCGTTTCATAAAGATCCTCTCCATTCGTATCCATCATTTAATTCTGTTCCATAGTGTTCAGACGAAAAACCGTTGTCCAGAAACACACTAAAAAACGGAGTGAATTTGTTCTCAATTTCTGTGTCTGTCGGTTCTTCTAATCCGAGAAGCATATCACAGAAAGCCGGAGTGACAGGGCCACTCACTATTTTTCCACTCCAGGTGGTTTTCTTTTCAGTTCCATAGTTTAACGCTAACGAGTACCATTGTTCTTCATCATCCCAACAATGGATTTCAAAGCGTGTGGCGCTTTTCAATTTTTCTGTCATTCTGCTTTTCCATTCAGAGTAACTTTCACAAGTAATATTGATATAGTTCAAATTCCAAACCTACTTTCTCGGCTCATCCAACACCCAGGGCAACGTCACCCAAAACTCCAAATCAAAGTGCGGTTCTGGAAATCCTGGTGCGCCGTAGGGGTAAGGCTCATGGCAACACTGACCAGCTTTGCCCGCTGCTTCTCCGCTAAGAATATTTCCAGCTATGCGGTAGCTGAATTGGTAGAGATGGCCTTTCTCATCATCATACAGATGGCATACATAGGTGGCTTCTTCTGGCGGGATGCCCAGCTTGTCAAGATGCTCTAAAACAAAAGCCGGAAGTTGCCGCTTTCGTGCCAATGCAAGGAAATTGCGACAGTCTCCACAATCACAACCCCATTCTTCCGCATTGGTGTACCAACGCTGTGTACTTGCTTCATCTATTTCCACTAAAGAGCCGAACAAACCCAGTGTTGTCACTGTTGCCACCACCTTTCAATTTCAAAGTATAGCATACCGACGCAAACATATCAACCAGCCGGAAGTGAAACTTTCTTGGCCTCTTTTGCGGCCCGCTGTGCCTCCCTCACCCGGCGCATACGCAACTTGTTTTGCTCCCTCTCCCGGTTCCGCGCCGCCAATTCAAAAAAGTAGTGGACGCTCTGGCAAAGCTGTGGTAAAATAAAGTGAAAGAAGGTGAGAACGGTGGACGGGGAAACGACAATCGCCCAGGGGCTGCACATCACAGACGACAGCGCGGGCTATGATGCGGCCTGTAAACGTGTCCTGTCTGAAAAGGCAATCCTGGCGCGGATCATGAAGTCCTGCCTGGAGGAATACAAGGATTGCGATGTTAACGACATTGCCGAGAAATACATAGAGGGCCAACCCCAGGTGTCCGCCGTCCCGGTGCTGCCGGACGAGGGCGGCACAGTCATCAGCGGTATGGACACCGAGGACAAATCTGTGCATGAGGGGACAGTCACCTATGACATTCGCTTTCGTGCCATCGTCCCCGGCTCCGAGGAACAAATTGCCCTCATCATCAACGTGGAGGCGCAGAACGATTTTTATCCCGGCTATCCGCTGATAAAGCGCGGCATATACTATTGTTGCCGGATGATTTCCTCCCAGTATGGCCGGGAGTTCACCGGCCCCCACTATGAGAAAATCAAGAAGGTCTACTCCATCTGGATTTGCATGAAACCGCCGCAGTATCGGGAGAACACTATTACCCGGTATCGGCTGGTGGAGGAACACATAGTAGGCGAGGGCAAAGAACCCGTCAGGAATTATGATTTGCTGTCCATCATCATGCTGTGTCTTGGTGGGCCGAACGGGGCAAACTATGACGGCGTACTTCGGATGCTGGATGTGCTTCTCTCCAACGAAACCAGCGAGGCGGAGAAGCGGAAGATTTTGCAGGACGATTACGACATTCAAATGACGCAGACAATGGAAAGGGAGGTGTCGGTCATGTGCAATCTAAGCAAGGGTGTTGAGGAAAAGGGCATTGCAAAAGGCATCTTATCCTCTATCAAAAACTTGGTAAAAAACATGGACGTATCCGTTGAACAGGCTATGTCTGTGTTGGAAATTCCAGAGGCAGAGCGGCAAAAGTATATGGATTTGCTGGAACGGCAGTAACAATGAAAACGCTACGGACTATCATTGTCTCTGGCGTTTTCTGTATCTGCTTAGCTGGCTTGGGCGGCGAACGCCCCGCTGCCGCTGGAAAGTCCGGCAGACGCCATAAGCGGAGGCGGGGAAAGGGCTTTCCTGGGAGCCTCCAGGGCCTATCGCTTCAAAAAGCATCTCTTCGAAAACGTGGACGAATGCTGTTACAATGACCAGTTACTGGAGCACGGAAGTTACTCCGCCCAGCAGATAACCATAAAGCCAGATGCCCAAGAACATTGGCACAGCCTGGTCTCCTTATGAAAGATAATGCAAAGGAGCCTGATTCGCAGCCAGTACACAAGCGCAATTTCAAAGCAGGAATTCCTTTTTTCCTGCTTTGAATTGTCTGATGCAAGCATAGGGGACACATAATATGCCAAAAATCCGAAAAGCCTTGCTAGCAACTATATTTATGATGATAGGTTTCGCTGTTCCTGTCATCCTTCACATCATCTCCGATATGAACATGAATATAAGAATCAGCCGTGAATTTTACAGCAATCATGCAGTTGCATTCTGGACGGCAGACTCCGACAGAACTGACATCGAATATATAATGGGACATATGGAAAAAGGCGACATCCTGTATGGGGAAATAGACAGATACTGCCGCGGTGTATATGTAAAGAACGGCAGAAGTACGTTTCCCGTCATATGGGGGAGGAGCTTTCAGAAATCAGATTTTTTTGCCGGTAAAAAGGTTGCTCTGATCGGACGCAACCGCAGAAACGACTGCCAAACCATCGATGGCAAGGCTTATTATGCGGTACAGGGGGAGCTTTATGAAGTAATCGGAATCCTAGGCATCGAATCTCCCAGCCTGCTAGACAATTATCTATGGATCAATCTGGATGCCATGCTGGATTTTTTCCAGTCGGATGGCTTTTATGTATTAGACGGTGGGCGGGAAAGCAGAAAACTTCTACAGGATACCTCTCTTGGCGATATCATAAGGGAGGCAGATATCGAAAAGATGGGAGTCAGAGCCATGTATAAAGGACGCAGTACCGGTTTAGCCATATTTGTTTTAGTGTTATTGTGCCTTTTAATCTGTGCTGTAATCAGCATTTCTTTTTGGCTGGAGAATCAAAAATATCCGCTGTCCGTCAAGAGGCTGTGCGGAGTATCGGATTTCAATATACTGCTGGATATCCTGAAAGAATTCACGCTCACATGCAGCCTGGGATATCTGATTGGAAGCGCAGCTGCCATATTGTTATTGAAGAACCGATACAGCCGCCTGGATGTGCTTTATGCCTTATCTGCTTCAATTATGCTGATTCCGCTTTCCATAGCGCCCGCCATCCTATATCTTAAGAATTGGACTAATCGTTACCTGAGGTGAATGACATGATAGTGGAGCAATTGTTTCTCAATATAAAGAAGACAAAAGCTATGTTCTTCCTTATGACAGCGCTTCTTACGACAGTCTTCTTTCTGCTGAATTTCCTTTTTACGGAATCCGGAAATGTCCAGGTGGCAGACGAGCGTCTGCGAACCATGTATGACGGCAAAGAATACTTCTTCGTCGCCAAAGAGTTTGAAGAAGGGGATTCCGCCATATTCTACCATTCCCTGGACAGGCTGAACGATTTAAAAAATGCTCAGCACGAATTGATGAATCAGCAGATTTTTGAATACTATCTGCAAATCAGGCAATCGCTTGAGCTTGTGGAATTCGAAGACAATATAAGCTTTATCGCTAATTACAGAGAAGGCTCGGAAGACAACAGTTACGAAATGTTCGGTCAGGTTTATTTTCAGGCGAAAGCTTATTATGTCTCACAGAACATCATTGAGAAATTCGGGCTGCGCGTCAGCTCCGGGCAGCTGCTCGAGAATGAAGACTACATATACAGACATGATTATGTGCCCGTAATAGTCGGACATAATTATACCGCCAATTTCTCAGTAGGCGATACGTTCCAGGGTTTTTATTGGAATAAGAGCGTTGATTTCAAAATCATCGGCTTTTTAGAAGAAAACGAATCTATGTTAATTTTTTCACAGGATAACTTTGAGGTATTGGATGATTATATCCTTGTCCCGGCTTTGGAGTTCCCGAATGACCCGGCTGATATTCCCGATGAGGATTCCCAGCCGGATGACGAGAGGCTGATGCAGGAGGTGGCCTATTCCTCATACCTCAATTTCATCATCACCATGTCCGAGGGCTATGAGCTCAATGACTTCGCTGCTTACTATGACAGCATTCGCAGCAGATATAACATCCCCGATTATTACATAGCGGATGTCAGCATGTTCACCGTCAGGATGCTGCAACTTTCCAATGCCGAATACTATGACAGCATATTGTTTCTGGTCTGCTGCATTGCTGTATTTTCTTTTATTTGCTTGTGTGTCTATTTGTCATTGAACAGCTTAAGAAGCCTCAACGCCTACTATACACATATATTGCTGGGGGCAGGATATTTCAGGATATATTTAATGATTCTGTCTGAGGCGTTTTTGATTGTCGCAACCTGTCATTTACTGGCTTTTTTCATCAGCGGTACCGTAAGCGGCACCTATAGCCTTCCACTTGTGGCCGCAGGTTTCCTATTGTCTCCCCTGGCCGCCATACCCGCCACGGCAATCGTCAGAAGGCTTACAGAAAAGGATTTTTTATGGAGGAAAGAGTGATGGAAGATAAATTGACGGAAAAAATAGTGCTGCGCAACATCAAAAAGAGCTTTGGAACCGGCGACAGGACAGTGCATGCCCTGCAAGGCGTCAACCTGTCCATAAAAGAGGGAGAAATGGTAGCCGTCATGGGCAAGAGCGGCTCCGGGAAGTCTACGCTGCTAAATGTTTTAGGCTGTTTGGTCCAAGCGGACGAGGGCGAATATCTCTTTGAAGGCAGCCTAATCAATGGCATGCGCCAGAAGCAGTTAAGCGCATTCCGTTCCCGGAAAATCGGTTTCATCCTCCAGTACTACGCGCTTCTAGACGATAGGACGGTCTTCCAGAATGTAGCGCTTCCCCTGCAATATGGAAGGAAGAATAAGGACGACATAGCCGCCAGGGTAGAAGGATTATTAAGGCAGCTGGAAATATATGACAAGCGGAACAATCATCCCTATGAATTGTCTGGAGGACAATGCCAGCGAACCGCCATAGCAAGAGCCCTAGCGAACAATCCAGACGTGATATTGGCAGATGAACCAACGGGTTCCCTGGACTCCCGCACAGAGGCCACGATAATGGAGATGTTCCAACAGATGAATCGTGCTGGCAAGACAATTATCATAGTGACCCACGATAAGTCGGTATCCGACTACTGCAATAGGGTCGTCGTCATAAAAGATGGCCTGGTGCAATAACTTTATCCCTAAAATATGATGGTTTTCATCAACTCTCCGTTTCCATATATCAATGCCAGGAACCGATAACAAGGGACAAAGTTATCAAAAAAGGAATAATTCTTTTTAACAACTCTGTCCCTTGCCAGACGACTACAAGTCATGCTATGTTGTAATTGCTCGCGAGTAAAAGCAAAAATGTACAAAAAATTACTTGGAGGTAAAAACATGAATTTAATACTATAAATGAGCAAATTTAAAAAGATGCACAACGAATTTATGCCACCCAAGCCAAAACCTCCTTAAAAAGGACATGCTTTGCCCCACACTGATAGATGAACCAGAGCCATTCTTCTTGGATATGGCTACAGATATAAGCATAGCCGTCTTCGAAAGGCATGGTTTCACCGCATCCAGTACATGCAAGCAGATGGGCCAGCGACATCAGCAGCC